>UOEV01000005.1_pt1 | contig 27757 bp, 20 predicted proteins | sample 1989421 | NCBI WGS metagenome assembly UOEV01 (sample SAMEA4712198, study PRJEB27164) | hydrothermal vent metagenome | biome: marine basaltic hydrothermal vent biome; feature: marine hydrothermal vent; material: mineral | place: Pacific Ocean | collected 2011-06-14/2011-07-23 | depth 1691 m
CTTTTCTCAAAAATCAGGCAAACTATCATGCGCTTCGGTTACGAAGAATACAACGCTTCCCCACTCGAACGTGCTGAAATATACGAAAACAAAACTTCTGAAGAAATAGTAAATAGCCAAACATACACATTCACCGACAGAGGAGACAGAAAAGTAACTCTGCGCCCGGAAATGACTCCGACACTTGCTCGTATGGTTTCCGCAAAACGTCGTGAGTTACCATTTCCCCTTCGCTGGTTTTCTATCGGTAATCGTTTTCGTTATGAACGCCCACAGCGCGGTCGCTTACGCGAGTTTTATCAAGTCGATGTAGATTTACTCGGTGTTGCAAGTATGGAAGCTGATATTGAAATAATCACACTTGCTACAACAATCTTAAAAGATCTCGGGGGTAACGAAAACGACTTCACTATTCGCATAAGCTCTCGTTCTCTATTAAATACAGCTTGTTCTGTTGCCGGGCTTGCTGAAGAAGACGCTCGAGCTTACACTCGTTTGCTTGACCGCAAGACAAAAATGCATTCAGAAGATTTTGCAAAAGAAGTAAAAAAACTTACAGAAAAAGACCCTCTGAACATAATCATGGAAGGCACTGATGCAGATGTCGCTCGTGAAAAACGTGAGCTGTTAAAACTCATAGAGACCCTTGGAGCTCGTGGAATAATAAATGCTCGCTTTGATCCAAGCATTACACGCGGGTTCGACTATTACACAGGAATGGTATTCGAAGTGTATGATACAAACCCCGCAAATACTCGTTCCTTGTTTGGAGGCGGTCGTTATGACAAACTTATAACACTTTTTGGCGGAGACCCTATTCCTGCTGTTGGTTTTGGTATGGGCGATGTCACTCTCACTGATTTTATAGAAACACACCAGCTTCCATTAACTACAGACATAAAACCTCAACTTTATATCGGCACGCCAGACGCTACAAATATTCCGGGCGCGGAAGCTTTTGCGGAAACATTACGAGCACAAGGCGGACGTGTATTCGTTAATCTCACCGAAAAACCACTCGGTGATCAGATTAAAGACGCGGTAAGACGAGAAATACCTTTATTTCTTGCATATGGAGAAAATGAAGTGCGCGAAGACCTTGTACGTCTAAAAGTGCTTGCTATAGGTGAAGAGATAGGAATGGCATCAAACGCAGTGTCGGATTATTTAAAAACGCTCGGATAATTAATGTTAAAAAGACTCTATAAATTATGCGCATAATCACATTCGACATAGAAACACAATCTACTTCTGCAGTACGCGGTCGTGTAGATCCTGCAGAAATGGAGCTGACTGTTGTAGCTATTCACGATTCTGAAACTGATAAGTATTCTGCTTATTTCAAAGAAGAGCTACCGAAACTCTGGCCTATTATGGAACGTGCAGACATGCTGATAGGATATAATTCAAATACTTTTGATATACCGATTTTAAATCGTTATTACCCTGGCGACCTCTCAAAAATACGTTCCTTGGATCTTCTTGTAGAGATACACGAAGTGCTCGGGAGACGTATTCGTTTGCAACTTGTAGCGGAAGCGACACTAGGTAGAGGAAAATCCGGAAACGGTCTAAAAGCAATAGACTGGTGGGCAGAGGGAAAATTTGATGATGTAAAAAAATATTGTATTGAAGATGTACGTATTACTCGCGACCTTTATGATTTTGCACTTAAGCACGGAAAACTAAAATATAAGGATCTCAACGAAATGCGGGATATTAAAATCGATACTCACGATTGGAATATTAAAAAAGGCGATGCTCCTGCAATGACTCATACACTTGGGTTATAGATATATTAAATTGTTTCTCTCGTGTGGGAGATAATGGGCGCGAAATTTACGCGGACATTAGTCCGCGTAAATTTCGCGCCCACACATCACACACACGATTCCCCAAACATAATTTTCAAACGAAACTTAACAAGCAAAGTTCAATTTACATGCCTGTTTTCGTTCATGATTTAACATAAAAATTTCTGTTGCAGAAATAATATATAAAACCATGTCATACACATACATATCTTTTTAATTAGGTACAAGTGAGTGAGGTTAAACCTCACTCACTAAATCACATATTAAAAAATGCTATTATTTCGCTATGGAAAGAAGCTCAATCGTCCCGCTTACAATTCTGCTTGGAGGAATTATTATTGCAGTGTCTGTATATATCACAACGGCTCAAAAGAAACCGATTTCAATACACGATGAAAATCTTTCTGCTTTAAAAAGCGTGGGTACAAACGACCATATCTTTGGAAGCCCGACTGCTCCTGTAATTATTATCGAGTACTCCGATATGGAATGCGACTACTGCGCAACAATGCAAAAGACAATGCAAAAGCTTATGGCAAATTACGGCCCTTCCGGAAAAGTCGCTTGGGTATTTCGTGAGTTTCCTCTTACAGAGCTACATCAAAACTCTTTCAAAGCAGCGGAAGCTGCGGAATGTGTTGCCAAGACAGCAGGCAATGAAGCATTCTGGAAATTCACAAGCCTCCTTTTTGCGAACCAACCTGTTCCTCCGGGGAAATTCGGTCAATACGCTTCAAAAGCCGGAGCAGACCCGAGTGCTGTTGCAACTTGCATCATAAGTGGCTCGGTCGATGCTCGTATTTCATCTGACCGAAAAAATGCACTCGACATAGGAGCACGAGGAGCACCATACGCAGTTATCCTTACATCATGGGCATCTCCTGTCGTAATAAATGGAGTATATCCATACTCTTATCTAAAACAACAAATTGATGCCGCACTTGCTACTGTAAAATCAAAAGAACAAAAGTAGATTATTTTTTGAAAATGTTCCTCTAAAATTAGGTGGCGTATATCTCTATTATGCGCTATCTATGTATCCAACAACTCCAATATAGCGTCATAATCAGAAGCTGTACCACGATGAAAACTTCCCGACCTCAACTCACGAACAACTTCCTCGAGCTCTTTAAGTGCTTTTGTTTTTTCTTCTTCCCCAACTGCTACCGGTACGCGTTTTATACCCTTATCAGAAACTCCCAAAAGTTCTGCATGCATAACATTCTCTTTATTTTCAGAAAGTATAGCTGTATACAGTGCAAGCTGGCGTGTATATGATTCATTTTTTGCCGAAACACTACTTCCTGTTTTGAAATCCGCCACAATACGCTCACTATTTCTTTCAAAAACAACATCAACCTTCCCGCCCAAAGTTATGAGGACACCGTCTACTTCATATTTCATTGAAAAATATTTTTCTATATATACAGGTGTGCCGAGGTCTGCGAGATTCGGTAATGTTGCATCAAAAGCTGTACGCGCATCGCGACGAAGACTTTCAAAAGTAGCATCGCGTGGTAAAAGAGAATGCTCGAAAGATTTTGCGAGTACGCGCAAAGATTCTTCTTTTGTTGCCCCGGCAAGCGCAGCAGCAAGTGATGCGTGCATTGCTATTCCATAAATCAAAGGCGGTGCCGGCGGTTCATGAATTCTAAGCACTCTTCGCGCGAAAAAAGTAGGCGGAGATTCCATATACTCATTGACAGAAGAAGGAGAAAGCCCTTCTGTATCAAGATACTTATCTACAAATTCTCGAATTTTTTCTTTTACAACAATAACCTTATGCAAAATCGGAATAGCATCAGTATTTTGAACGTGTACTTTTGTAAGTTCGGCAGGCATGAGTATGGTCGGCAATCTGTCACGTCCTTCTGCACTTTCACGAGCATAAGAAAGATATACATTGTCTTTTGCACGCGTAAGCGCAACATAAAAAAGCCGTCTGACGTCATCAAGTGTCTGCTTGTTTTCAAACGGAAAAGGAATTATCATCGCTCTGCCTCCTTTTTCCCAACCACTTTCAGTACATTCCACAACAAAGACCTCTTTAAACTCCATACCTTTTGCTTTATGTGCTGTGATAACTGTTACAAACCCTTCTCTTTCAGTAACAGAAACATTCACCGGCGAGAGCCCATGTTCACGCGCTTTTGTGAGAGATGCGAAAGCATCTGAAAAAGTTGTAGCTTCAGTAAAACGAGTAGCTGATTCAAAATTCATCATAAGAGCGCGCACGAGTGCGATGTCATCTAAACACTCCGCGTGTGAGAGAAAATAATCACGCGCCCCACTCTCTGTAAAAATAAATGAAAAAGTGGAAACAGGAGTTTCGGTTCGTGCATATTTTATAAATTGCATGAGTAAATCTGAAATATCCGGATACACACGCGCGAGTTCAGAAAGCAATTTGTTGTCATAACTTGTACGCAAAAGTATTAGTGTATTTGCAAGAGATTTCCCCCACCAAGGAGCGAGTAGCGCCTCTCTCAGACTTCCAACCAATGTTGGGTCTGCAACATATTGCATCAGTGCAATAAGTGTCAGCATTATCGGTCGACTTGTAATAGAAATATCACCAGCACGCAAAATAGGAATACCTCTAGCAGTAAGCGCTTCCGCAAACTCATTTGCTGTACTATTTTTACGTGCGATTATTGCAATCTCATGCGGTAGTACACCGCTTTTTATACTCTTTTCAACAAGAGCTCCTACCTGTGATAGCTCGTCTAGCGGGTCTTGCGCTTCAACACAAAAAACATGATTTTTTGTTTCCTTCTCTTTGCTTTCACGCACAGCATCAAGACGCTGTGACTCATCATCACAGTCGCCAGCCACATTGTGCGCGATATCAAGGACATGTTGGTATGAACGAAAAGAAGATGTGAGCGTTACAACAACAGCACGTGGAAAAAGCTCTGTAAATCTTTTGAAAGCACCGAGTTCAGCACCTTGGAACCGATAGATAGCTTGCTTTTCATCTCCAACGACAAAGAGATTCGGGTGATTGTCATACGCAAAAAGTTCGAGCAATTTGTGCTGAAGTGCATTTGTATCTTGATGTTCGTCTGCAAGAATATATTGATACCGTTCTTGCAGAGAGCTTCGAAGAGCTTCATCTTTTGCAACAGCATCAACAACACCGGTTAGCATATCTGAAAAAGATGTGAGGTGGTGCTCGTCTTTTAATGTGTTGTATCGTTTCAAGACACGTACAGCTTCATCCACTTTATCAAAACGCGAAATCTTTTTTATACCTTCTTTTGTCAGTTCGCCGGCATGAGGACCTTTTTTATATTGTAATGACTCATCTGCAGACATTTCTTGTGACGCCTTTTTGCCCCACGCAGTATATTCATCAAGCGACATGCCTTCACGCGATAACGTGCTGTGCAATGTCTTTAAATCGAAAAGATATGTATACGGAGACCTCGCAGGTCGCAATAAATCAATTTCAGCCGAATCAATTGCTTCACGCATCAAAAGAGTCTCATCAACATTACTCATAAGTCTGCGGTCTGTATCATCAACAAAGGAGTCCGGATATTCGGCACGCACCATATCGGCAAATCCGTGGAAAGTAGCGATTGTAACTTTTCTTGATGTCTCTTCACCTATAATTGAAGCCAAACGCCGGCGCATAGTACGCGTGGCAGAATCTGTAAAAGTGAGCGCGAGTATAGCATCCGGCTTTGCTTGCGTTATACGCAATATATTCGCGATACGTAATGTAAGAATGTGCGTTTTCCCGGTGCCGGGACCTGCAAGCACAATCACGGGTCCTTCTACAGTATCTACAGCCAACTTTTGTTCTTTTGTAAGCGTCTTATAGGCCTCATCAAACGCGCTATTATTTTCCATTATTATAGTGTACCGCGCTTAATACAAAAATAAAAAACCTCGTTCGGTGAGTAACTTCCGAATACTCACTCGAAACACGTTTCAACACACTTCAAATTTGCTGAATATACAAAAATAAAAAGCGACTTCGTCAGAAGTCGCTTTTGCAACATTTTAAATGCCACCTCGGCAGTTACTATACTTTCCCCTCACCTATGGAAGATATTATTTGCACTTCCCTTTTGGCGTCTACAAAAACGCCAATTATCTTTGTGAACAGATTCCATCCTGATACAACTTTTACAGATTTTTCAATCTGTTTAATGTGTATGGAATCTTCAACGGGATTCCCGGCACAAGAGCTATGTCCAACGACTATTGCCGTGGACGACTCGTGGTGCTTTGCAGATATTTCCGCTTTCTTATACACCTGGAAAATCGGTGTAAACTTACTTTCTCCGGAGAGAATCGCATCCATTCCGGGCTCTGTCACTTTATCAATGGCAATTTCCCGTGATTCATCTTTACTGACAACATTATTTTTTATAAACCTCTCAACCGGTTCAGTCTCTCGACCGTCCATACATCCAATTTCAGTTATAAAAAGAAAATCTCCATCCATTCCATTCTCTTTTTCTGTCTTTCTGATTTCTTTCATAAAATAATCTCCTTGTTGTTAATAAATTAAAACCCAAAGTCCTCCTAAATAATACGCCCTTATTATTAAAAAACAATCATGTACCTTTCCACCAAATTGGCGCTCCTTGTCTGCTAACTCTTTCGTGGTGGAATAAGTTGCAACGAAAATAACATTCCGAATGTAAAAGACAGTTTGCACTTTTTATCCAATATGGGAGAGTCGGACTCTCCCATATCGTACTGTTAGCATGATCACTTTTCCAACCAATAAAATGCAAAGCAAAAAAGTAGCTGGTACCTTCCCATTTTGATAATTTTGTTGCCAGATGCAACTGCAAGATATAGAACGGATTTAAATAAATAAGTAGAGATTCCATTTGCGAATCAACATTTATTTTCTGAAATTATCTAAAATACCATAAATAAAAATGAGTAAATTATTAAATTCATCAAATGAACAACCACGTAAAAAAGTTGATCAAAAGAAAAATACAAAAATGACATCGACATCTCCGATGTATATATATGCAACGGAAATGGTTTCAAACTATTATTCAACACTGCACTTAGACAAAAATACAGTTCTTACTATCAGTGGTTCAGGTGATCAAGTATTAAACGCCTATTTCTTTGGAGCTGAGGACGTTGTCTCTTTTGACCTAAATAAGTATTCTTTTTTTATAACAAATCTTAAATTTACAGCCGTTAAGGTTTTGTCATATACAGAGTTCTTAAATTTTTTTGGTTCAAAACATAATGATGCTAATTTTGATTATGACCTATACCAAAAGATAAGACCCGGTATAAACAAAAGGACAAAAGACTTCTTTGATTCTATATATGAAGAAAATCTATATTCAGGAAGCACTATCATAAAATCAGAAAAATATTTCCGACAAAGAGGACATCTTTCACTAAAGTCTGCCGATGCAATCAATATTTACCTAAAAAATGAAAAGAACTATTTAATACTCAGAAATAGTATTAAGAATAAAAAATTAACATTCATCCAAAGCGATATCATCGGTATAAGTAAAAAAATACGATTTTCTAAGAGGAAATTTGACTTAATTAATATATCCAATGTAATTAACTATCTTTCTGCATCAGTCAAATCAAATGATCCTGAAGGATATATCATCAATATATTAATAGAATTAGGCAACATTTTGAATAAAAACGGTAAGATAATTTTCTATGCATATTCCGTTACTACTTATAGTAGTAGCATTCATAAAGACGTTGCACCATCTTCAAGAAAGTCATTTATTAATCGCATCAAGAAAGAAACCGATTTTATTGTTGAAGAAAAAAAGATAAGTGGAATACGTAACAAAACAATGGATAAAATCATTATCTTGAAAAAAGATTAGTAAAAAGGTGTCTAGCACATTTTCCCTTCTGAAAGAATGGGTCCTGACCCCATTAATCTTTTGGAGAAAGGTCTCCAAGAATATATGTTGTCTATCAGGCGTATCGAGCGCTTGATCCATCAGCAAGTGGGTACTCATCCCAAACGCCTAATGGTAATTATGTCGGTGACTGGAACTGGCTTACTAGTGACAGTTCTTACAGTACTGTGCACAGCTGGTTTGGTTGTAACGATTCCGACTGGGCGTTAACAGGAGATGGAAGCGGTTGTACTCCAGAAGGTGGTTGGGTGAGTTTTTACACTGACCCAGTATGGTACGGGTACACTAATAGCGTATCGGTGTTAATAAATGAGTATTGTCGTGGATCGTGCTGGAGCGTACACGCAAGCACTCCCGCTCTTATCTACGATGTAGAATTATCAAGATATTCACTCTCCACTGCTCGGCCTGGCTATGTGTTGCAACGGCATGGTGTTACTGGGAAGGACAATCACATTGCCATTATCGTTGGAGTTACTCGTGATGGAAGTGGCACAGTAACTGCGGTTACAGTTGTTGATTCGAATTGGGTAAGTGATAACGGCGCGAACATGGAGATAATTGCCAAACATACCATATTAAATCCAGATCTGTCTCAGTGGAGAGTTTGGTACGGGTATTGATTTGTCTATAACCAAGTAATTAACCGGAGGAGTAACACGTTCCTCCGGTTTTTAGATGCTAATATATAAAAATATGCAACGAAGACTCCTCTTTATTTTCATCGTGATTGCTTTCATCACAGGCGGGGTATTTGTTTGGGGTTTGCAATACATTCCGGTCGTCACTACTATCTCAGCGCGCTTCAACGAAATAAAAACAACGGTATCAAACATTCGTGCGCCCGAAGGGTGGTATGCATGGGGGCTTGAAACATCTCCCTCTGCCGTAAGCAACCCAACAGCGGCTGAGGTGAAGTTTGGAAATGATCCTAAAAACACTAGCGGAAACCTCCAATCGTCGCTCATTCTCGTCAGAGGAGATGGTCTCGATGGCAAAACTCCTGAGGAGTGGATGAATTACCGCAAGACTTATTTTGGTGTTGACTTTTCTCTACGTACCGCAACTTCATCTGTCAGAACATGGGCTATTGAAAACAACAGGTTTGTCATCGGAAGCATAACCGAAACTCCGGCAGGTGGACGAGTACTTACTTACTATTTGTTTAACGACGGCATTGTGTATACGTTCATGCTTACACCGTCTCCATTCGTTCCAGGCTATCAAGAACGAAGCAAGAACATACTGAATTCATCCGATGCCGACACGTTGCGCGGTATAGTGAAGCAATTCGCGGATAGCTTGCCGTCAACGAAGACATGATGAAATCGTGACTGTAAAAATAGGGTCCGGATCCATTTTGCATTTTCAATCTCCACGCGGAAACAAAAAAGTGGCTGACACTTTTTTTACGATATGGGAAAGTCCGACTTTCCCATATCAGGAATACAAAAACACAACGCACAGCGCGGGCTTCGCCCGCGCGTTTGTAGTATGTATTTCAAAAACAATCTACTGAAACAAATATCAATCAAAAAAAGTGTGGATTAATCCACACTTTTCAAAATCAGAAATAATAATATTATCTACGTTTGCTTTTATGTTACGTAATATTTATATTATTATGTATTTCTATATTTAGATTTTTATTATTTAATATTAGTAGCTTTTCAGGTGTCGCGACTTGTCATGGAAACGGATTTTCTCAAGAGCTTTCGCTTCAATCTGTCGAATGCGCTCGCGAGTTACACCAAATTCCCTACCAACCTCTTCAAGGGTATGGTAAATGCCGTCAGAAAGCCCATGTCGCAACTCTAAAATCTTACGCTCTTTTGGAGAAAGGTCTCCAAGAATATCTTTTACTTGTGTAGAAAGTATACGCTCTGACGATTCCTGCACAGGCGAAGGCAACTTGTCATCAGCAATGAAATCACCAAGAGTTGACCGTTCATCATCTCCGTCTCCAACGGGATTCTCGAGCGAAAGAGTATCCTGATTTATCTTCTCAATCTGATATATTTTCTCCGGCTCAACACCCATTTCAATAGCAACTTCTTCCGGTTGCGGATCGCGTCCGAGCATCTGTGATAAACGACGTGAAATTTGTTTATACTTTGCAATTGTCTCCACCATATGCACAGGAATGCGAATAGTGCGAGATTGGTCTGCTAGCGCTCGTGTTATAGCTTGTCGAATCCACCATGTTGCATATGTAGAAAACTTATATCCACGTTTCCAGTCAAATTTATCAACGGCCTTAAAAAGACCAAGGTTCCCTTCTTGAATGAGGTCGAGCATCGTCAAATCCGGCGAACGCCCAACATACTTTTTTGCAATAGATACAACAAGGCGCAAGTTTGAACGCGCTAAAATATTACGCGCTTCATCGTCTCCAGACTCAATGCGTTGTGCAAGCTCGCGTTCTTCCGCAGCAGTCAAAAGCGGATACTGACCTATTTCACGTAAGTAAATTTGTATCGAATTATAAGCTCCGGAGTCTCGTCCTTTAATATTGCGCGTTGCAAGATATTTATCCGCATCATCTTCAAGCATCCCGCCTTCAAGAACATCTATACCGGCTACAGAAAGTCGCTCATATAAACCTTCCAAAAAAGTCACGTCATTTTCGATATGCGGAAACTCTTTCAAGATTTCACTGTAGGTAACATAACCACGTTCACGACCTCTAACAATAATCAACTCTGCTTTAGAGTCACGCTTTGCATGAGCGCGAGATACTCGTTTTTTCGTTGTTTTTTTTACTGTCTTTTTTGCGTTTTTCGTTTTTGTTACAGTTTTCTTTACCGGTTTTTTAGCTGTTTTTTTAACTATTGTATTTTTCTTTACAGATGATTTACCAGATTCCTGTGGACGGCTCGAAACAGACTTCTTCACGCTAGTGCGTTTTGTCTTTTTTTTCAAACTTTCTGTATTCTTTTTTGTTTTTTTTGCTGTTGCCATGATTTAAATATCAATTTTTTTCACATTCTGCAATACGCTTTACCAGGTCTGCGCATGCAATCTCTGCACGAGTTTCCTCTTTGGTATCTCTTGACACTTGTGCTCGTCGAAGCACATTTAGTGCTTTTGTGTATTGCTCATCAAGCCAAGAACGCTCGAATGCTCTGATAAGGTCATCTACATCTTCTAATGTAGGATTTTCTCCAAATGAAATGCCCGCTTCAAAAATAGCCTGCTCCGATGGTTCAGGAAGCGACTCCTCACCCATTATTCGAGAATACTCGCTTTGTATCTTATCTGCAAGTGGGCTTTCTGGATAACTTTCAACTATAGCGGAAAGAGCTTCTGCTCGAATGCTTGAGATTGAACGCTTTGTATCTGCATTTGTAGCGATACTTTTTATCGCAGTTACCGAATCTTGTGTATCTTGTGCGTTTGTAATCTGAATTGTAGAAAGAGATTCTCTCACAGCTTCGCTTGTTGTAGCAAGCGCGTGTGCTACAACTCCAACAAAATGCTCACGTTCAAGAGGGCTTTTCACAGCCTTTACAAGAGGAAGAACTATTGTTTCTACCAACTGCACAAGCTTCTGCATATCAGTTTCTTTCGCAGAAAGTGTCGAAAGGAAAAATTCTATAACAGACCTTGCTTCCGCAACACGCGTTGAAAACTCTTTTGCGTCGGCAGAGATTAAATCCGCAGGGTCTTTCCCATCCGGAAGTGACACTGCCTTCACATGCATTCCAGCGAAAAGTGCCAGCTCGGCGGAACGCTTTGTTGCAGAAAGTCCTGCATTGTCACCATCGAACACCAACATCAAATTGTCTGCATATCGCTTTATAAGCTCGACATGTCTACTTGAAAGAGCCGTGCCCGAAAGTGCAATTGCATTTGTAAAGCCAGCTTGATGACAATGTATCACGTCCATTTGTCCCTCCACCAAAAGAGCAAATCCACGCGTGCGAATTGCGTCTTTTGCTTTATTCATTCCAAAAATAATCTCGGATTTTTTGAATAAATCAGTCTCTGGCGAGTTCAAATACTTTGCAGATTCATCTTCAGAAAGAGCTCTCCCTGTAAACGCAACGGTACGCCCTGCCGTATCGCGTATCGGAAACATCAACCGATTGCGAAAACGATCATAAAACGTACCTGGTTTTGCATCAGCTTCCTTAATGAGTCCCGCCATTACAAGTTCCTCTGTTGAAAAACTTTCTGCGGTAAGCATCTCTAGCAGTCTGCGCCACCCTTCCGGAGCATATCCGATACCCCATTCGTTTATTGTCTTTTCTGTAATTCCACGCTTTCTTGCATAAACATATGCATCGCTATCCGGAACAAGAAGCTGTGCGTAAAATTGTTCCGCACGAGCTATAGCTTCGCGCATTCTGTCTATTCTGGAATTATCTTTTGAACCTCCTCTCTCATACTTCACTTCAACGCCTGCTTTTTCAGCGAGTATCGATAGAGCTCCTTTGAAATCCACTCCTTCCATTTTTTCAATGAACGTAAACATGTCGCCACCTTGCCCACTCGAGAAACAATGGTAAGTGCCTCTTTCCGGAGAAACAAAAAACGATGGTGTATTCTCTTTGTTAAATGGCGACAAGCCCTTCCAGTATTTGCCTGTTCGCACAAGCTTTACATACGGCTGTACCACATCAATGATGCTAATCTTTTCTTTTATCTCTTGAACCGTATTTCGGCTCGCCATGCTTTTCTACGCGCTGTCCGCGTTTTTTTCTGATTCCTTTAGCGATACCTGCAGGGCGGAAATTGCCTCATGCTTCTTGCTTCCTGCAAATCCAGTACCTGCAGGAATCAAACGCCCCAAGATAACGTTCTCTTTCAAGCCACGCAAACGGTCGACCGACCCCTTAAGCGCAGCAGTGATAAGAATTTTCGTTGTCTGCTCAAATGACGCAGCTGAAAGGAACGAACGACGTGATAGCGCTGACTCTTTAATTCCGAGCACAATACCTTTTGCAGTCGGAAGTATTTTATTTTCAGCTTCACACTTAACTGCAATCTGATCAAACTCCCATCCTTCTATAACATCACCGACCGAGTACTCAGAATCTCCTGCATCCATAATACGAACATGTGAGAACATCTGTTTAACAACAACTTCTATATGTTTACGCGACACCGGAGCACCTTGCAACTCATAAATCTTTATAATCTCAGAAATGATATATTCCTGTGTTGCAGCGCGACCGGCATGTGTAAACAAATCATTTAAGTTTACAGAACCGTCGGTGAGAACCTGCCCTTTCACTACCGTATCTCCTTCTTTTATAAACGGTACTCGCGGATATGAAGCAAGGTACTCTATCGGTGAGCCATCCTTTTTGCCCTGCCCCGCTTCCGGCATCACGATAACTGCCTTTTCCTTACCGCGCTCTTCAATGGAAGTTACAACACCGTCTGTCTTTGAAACCACGGCAGAGTTTTTTGGTATACGTTTCTCAAACAACTCCTCAACTCGTGGGAGCCCTTGAGTAATGTCACCACCGACAGATGCAGTACCACCAGCATGGAAAGTACGCATTGTCAGCTGTGTACCCGGCTCTCCAATAGCTTGAGCTGCAATTGTACCAACCGCTTCACCCAAATCAACAAGTTTCTGAGTCGTCAAGTCCATACCGTAGCAAGTCTGACAAATACCGAAACGTGTCTCGCACGACATTGGAGACCTCACTGTAACAACATCAACAGAATCAACTGATGCGATTGCTTTTGCATCTTCAGACGAGACAAAATGTCCTTTCTTAAAGATAACCGTACCATCTTCGTCTAAGATATTTTCAGCAAGGGTGCGTCCTTTAATCGCCCCTGCAAAGTCAATAGATATACCGGAAGAAGATACACGACCGATTGAGACTCCGCGTTTTGTACCACAATCGTGTTCAGTGATAATAGAATCTTGAGCAACATCAAAGAGACGGCGGGTCAAATATCCTGCGCGCGCAGTACCCAGAGCGGTGTCAGTGAGACCTTTTCTGGAACCGTGCGTAGACATAAAGTACTCAACCGGGTTTAACCCTTCCGACATTGACGAAATGATAGGAACCTCGATAGTTGCTCCTGCCGCATTTTGAATAAGTCCTTTCATACCCGCCATTTGAGTCAAGTTACCCATAGACCCGCGAGCACCGGAAGTTACCATGTCCGCAACAGACCCCATCGGGTCAAGCTCATCTGCCACTACCTTTTCAACCTTCTGTTTTGTGTTGTGCCATACATCAATAATCATACGGCGCCTTTCATCTTCTGAAAGAAGACCGTTTTGATAGTCATTCTTAATATGAGAGACTTTTTTCCGCGCCTCTTCAATAATTTCTTTCTTTTTAGCCGGTACAGTTACGTCATTTAGCGACCACGACACACCTGATCGCATAGCATATTCGAAACCGAAACGCTTAACTTTATTCACAATCTCCGGAATCGCATCAATTCCGTAACGAACCAAGCTGTCATTTATAATGCTCGAAAGCACTTTTTTTGTTATAGCCTCGTTCACGAACGGATAATCCGATGGAAGCACAGTGTTGAAGAAAAGCCGTCCAACTGTTGTTTCAAACGTCTTGTCGCCAAACTCTGCATATTTATCTTTTCCGGAAACAGGTAACACGTTAATTTTCGCACGTAGATCTATTGCACCATATTCATACGCAAGTATTGCCGCATTAGGTGATGCAAAATATTGTCCTTCACCTTTTACATCTTTAACCGATTTTGTGAGCCAGTATGTTCCAAGTACGATATCGAGCGGTTTCTGTATGAGAACAATTATCTCACCGGAACCAGGCTTCAATATATTTTTATTCGCGCTCATTATATTTGCCGCCTCCCATTGGGCTTCATCTGAAAGAGGAACATGTACTGCCATTTGGTCACCATCGAAGTCAGCATTAAAAGCAGGACACACGAGAGGGTGCAAACGGATAGCATCACCTTCAATAAGTTGAGGACGAAAAGCCTGAATACCTTGACGGTGAAGTGTAGGAGCACGGTTTAAAAGCACGTACTTACCTTTAATAACTTCTTCTAGTATCTCCCATACTTCCGATACCCCGTCTTCTATAAGACGACCGGCTCCGCGAATATTGAAAGCGAGCTCGCGTTTCAAGAGTCCGGCAATAACAAATGGTCTAAAAAGCTCAAGTGCCATATGTTTCGGAAGACCACACTCATCAAGCTCAAGATTCGGACCAACAACGATAACTGAACGTCCCGAATAATCAACGCGTTTCCCGAGAAGATTTTGTCGGAAATATCCTTGCTTACCTTTTAGATAATCTGCAAGCGACTTTAGAGGACGTCTCTGCGATGGAGTCATTGCACCGGCAGAAGAACCGCCTCGACGAATCGAATTATCAAGGAGAGCATCAACAGCTTCCTGTAAAATGCGTTTCTCATTACGCAAGATAACTTCCGGAGCATGGATATCAAGCAATTTCCTTAATCGATTATTTCGATTAATTACACGACGATATAAATCGTTCACATCCGAAGTCGCGTGTCGTCCGCCTTCAAGCGCAACCATTGGTCGTAGTGCCGGCGGTATAACAGGAATTCGTACAAGGAACATCCACTCTTGATGTATCCCGGAAGCAATCATACTCGAAATAAGAGAAAGTCTCTTCGCAAGTTTTTCACGTTCTGCTTTACCTGCTTTTTCATAGCGAGCCTGAAGTTTCTCCTGCAGTTCTGAAAGATTCAACTCTCGGAAAATATCGTAAATCGCTTCTGCACCGATACGGGCTTCAAATAGCGCACCATACTTTACTGAGAATCGATGATATGTAAGTTCATCAAGAACGCGCCCGACAACAACTCCGTCGATTTCGCTTCGTGCTTGTACCATTCTCTCTTTAAGCGAGTCCCGCGCATCATCTGTTTTTGATTGTTGATATTTGCTTTTATATTCAGCATCAAGCTCACTCAAAAGGCGCTTCTTTGTGTTTTCGGATACTTTCGTAATAATGTATCCTGCAAAATAAATAACTTTCTCGAGATCTGCACCTGATACTCCGAGCACAAGTGCCATACGGCTTGGAACGGAACGCAAAAACCAAATATGCGCAACAGGAGTAACAAGCTCAATGTGACCCATGCGCTCACGACGAACTACGCTTCTTGTAATTTCAACGCCACACTTATCGCATACAATACCCTTGTATCGAATACCTTTATATTTACCACAATAACATTCGTAGTCTTTTTCCGGACCAAAAATCTTTTCATCAAAAAGACCATGTTTTTCAGACCGTTGTGTGCGGTAGTTTATAGTTTCCGGTTTTGTTACTTCACCGCGAGACCATGAAAGAATTGTTTCAGGTGAAGCAAGTGAAAGTTTTAGCGCGTCCCACTTTGCGCGTGGTGCAAACGTCTTTTTGCGTGAAGGAAATGTTTTAGGCATATTCGAAAAATAATTACGCTTCTTTATCCGGGAGCTCTATCTGCTCGACATCGAGCGCGAGTCCGCGAATTTGGTTAGTAAGTACGGCAAACGAAGCTGGCGTCCCCGTGTGGCTGATTGGCTCGCCTTTCACAATTGCATCGAAGGCTGCCGAGCGACCTTGAATATCGTCAGATTTAATCGTGAGCATTTCTCGCAACATGTAAGATGCTCCGTAGCCAAGAAGTGCCCAGACTTCCATTTCACCAAAACGCTGACCGCCGTTTTGTGCCTTACCTCCCAGAGGTTGCTGTGTAATGAGAGAATATGGACCGATTGAACGCATGTGTATCTTGTCTTCAACCATGTGGTGCAGTTTCAAGATATACATATATCCAACTGATATAGGCTGTGCAAACGAATCGCCGGTGTGACCATCGTAAAGTGTCATCTTTCCTGATCGGTCAAAACCCGCTTTTTCAAGTTCATCGCGAATCTCATCTGCTGTAGCTCCAGCAAAAGGAGGTACCACGGCTTGATAACCAAGCGTGTGAGCAGCGAGCCCCAAGTGCATTTCCAAAATTTGCCCAAGATTCATACGCGAAGGAACTCCAAGCGGTGTAAGAATGATATCCACCGGATTTCCGTCTTTATCGTATGGCATATCTTCAACAGGCAATACACGTGAAATAACACCTTTGTTTCCGTGACGACCTGCAAGTTTGTCTCCAACTGAAACTGTGCGCGCTTGCGCCACTGTAACGACAATTTTTTTAATAATTCCGCTTTTAAGCTGATCTCCATTTTCACGAGAGAACACTCGGACACCTATTACACGACCTTTTTTACCGCCACCCATTCGAAGTGATGTGTCTTTTACATCCTTTGCTTTATCACCAAAAATTGAACGCAACAAGCGCTCTTCCGGAGTAAGCTGTGTCTCACCTTTCGGAGTTACTTTACCAACGAGAATATCATCTGCATGAACTTCCGCACCGATACGGACAACGCCCTCTTCATCAAGATTTTTAAGGCGAAGCTCGCCAACGTTTGGAATATCATGCGTTGTAACTTCCGGACCAAGCTTTGTGTCTCGTACGGAACATTCAAAATCTTCTATGTGAATAGTTGTAAACTTCGAGTCTTCCACGAGTCGCTCAGAAATAATAATAGCGTCCTCATAATTTGACCCTCCCCAACTCATAAATGCAACACGTACGTTTTGCCCTAGAGCGATTTGTCCTCTATCCGATGACGAAGCGTCTGCAAGTATATGACCTTTCTTCACTATATCGCCAATATGAACTATCGGTCGTTGTGAAAAAGCAGAGTTTTGATTTGTCTGCGTAAGTCCTTGTAATTTGTATGTGTGATCCTTGCCATCTTTTGGTTTAACTGTGACAGTACGAGCATCGACATATGTAACCTCTCCGGCTTCTTCAGAAATAATCAGACGTCCGGTCGAGCGTGCTGCATGCTCTTCAACACCTGTAGCAACAATAGGAGCTTCAGGTATCAAAACAGGGGTCGCCTGTTTTTGCATGTTTGAACCCATGAGAGCTCGGTTTGCATCATCATGATCCACAAAAGGAATCATCGAAGGAGCTACGGAAAACATTTGATATGACGAGGAATCAATCAATGTTACTTCGCTTTGTTTTACTATTGCAGGTTCACCGTTATGACGCACTTCAACGGTATCGTTCATGATATGACCTTTCTTATCAAGCAGTGTTGCGCTATGCGCAATAACTTCTCCAGCTTCTTCGAGTGCATTTAGATATACGATCTCATCCGTAACCAATCCTTTTTTTACTCGTGCATATGGCGTTTCGATAACACCAAACTCATTTGTACGTGCATGTAGAGCGAGTCGCAAGATAAGACCGATATTTTGACCTTCAGGAGTATGTATAGGACACAAACGACCGTAATGAGACGGGTGGACATCGCGCACCTCGAACCCTGCGCGTTCTCGCGTTAACCCTCCAGGACCAAGCGCTGAAAGTGTACGCATGTTTTCAAGCTCGGAAAGAATATTCTGCTGATCCATAAATTGCGATAGCTGGTTTGCCGTAAAGAATTCACGAACAGATGCTTGAAACGGTCGGGGATTCATAAATACCGCAGGCAATGATGTTTCGCTTTCAATAGTAGACATGCGGTCTTGAATGTTTCGTTTCATGCGACTCATTCCAACACGCATACGTGCTTGCAATAGCTCACCAACAAAACGAACGCGACGAAAGCCCAAGTGGTCGATATCATCAGGGCGCGCTTCCGGGTCAACATTCATACGTGCTATTTCTGTAATGATACGAACAAGGTCATCGAGTTTCAGTGTGCGCTGTTTGAGCGCCTTAGCATCAGTCGGAAGACCGAAACGCTGGTTTAGTCGATAGCGTCCAACTCGATTCAAGTCATAACGATCCGTACTAAAAAGCGAGTCAATATATCCTTTTGCGTTCTCAGGAGTTGCTAAATCACCATCACGCAAACGACGATGTATCTCCACATAAACATCGTCCATTGTTTCCGTTGAATCGTGCTCAAGTGTGGCACGCATTGCAGCGAGAGCCGTCTCGTCACTCTCAAAGTGTTTCAATATTTTTTCACCGACTCCCGCTCCAAAAATTGAAAGCAAGTTTGTAACCGGGAACTTTCGTTTTCGGTCAATCTTTACAAAAATCGCTCCAGAAGCATCCGATTCAATTTCAATCCAGACACCGCGAGCAGGAATAATCTTCACACCGAACCATTGTTTCCCTTTAATGAGATCGGAAATGAAAAATGCTCCGAACGATCGCGCCAACTGCGGAACGATAACTCGTTCAACACCGGAAACTATAAAGCTCCCATGAGGAGTCATCATAGGAATATCTGAAAGAAAAATATCTTGTGTTTTTTCTGAACCCAGAGTCTTGTTTATAAGTCGCACCGATATTTTTACCGGAGCTTCATAAGTGCGCATGTTCTCTCGCGCAAACTCCTCATCACATTTTGGTTCACTAATCTCAAAACCCTCAAGTCTTAACTCGAACTTTTTTCCCGAATAATCACTTATCGGTGAAAACTCTTTAAATAACTCTGTGAGACCATTTTTAATAAGCCACCCGAACGAGTCTCTCTGATGAGCGACAAGGTCTGGAAGTGCAACTCTCGGTTCTCGAAACGCACCGAAAGTTTTCTGCGTAATTTCTTTAGTGTGCATGACGTTGCTGTGCAAAAAAATCTGAAAAATGCGCGCTAATATAACAACACACAGCGCAAACGCGCTTTCTTCAGAAGCTCATAATGTAGATGTATGCCCCCAGACACTTCCTTCGCCACTCAATCTGATCTGGTTGTAAAATTACAATACCAGTCTATGACAATATGCGCAAGCAAAATATGTTGAAAACCCATACAAAACTGACAAATCCACAATTTTATTACTCCTTGTGTGCACACGCACGTACACAGCTTTTGAGCTTACAATCACAATAAATTATTATTCTTATTTTTTATCCTCACATTGTTTCGTAACGAAGTCGCATTATTCAAACGCTCTAAAAATACAATAAATTGCGCTAGCTCACGCGTTGAAAGCTCTTCAAAAAAAGTTGCGAGTAGTGCGGTTCCGCGCTTCATCGTTGAATAAAGAGTGCGCTTCCCTTTCGCTGTAAGCACTAATCGCGTTACGCGACGATCATTCGCATCATTATTCCTTTTTACAAGCCCCGACCGCACTAAACCAGCGACGAGAGATGTAGCGGACGGAGCAGTTATTGAAAAATAATCCGCAACATCTTTTACTCGCGGTACTTTATTATCCTCTATAAATTTTAATGTTTCGAGTCTGAGCCACGTAGACAGATTTACTTTCATACCCTGTGTCATTTGCGTACGTATACGACCTCTCACAGCAAAAAAACCTGAAAGCGCCCGCGCGATATCTTTTGATGAGTGTTTTTTCGAGTTTTTCATAAAGAAATCATTTTGTTGGAGATATTTTTGTTCTCTCATTTTCCATATGTATACGAGCAACCTCATTTGGTATTTTAATAAAGAATGCTGTAAATGAACCTACGAGCATAATTATCGCCGCGATAAAATATACCGATGAATAACCCATGACTTCAGCTTTCAAAATTATGAGACCGACAAACTGATGCATCTCTTGTGCTGTAGCTGTCACAGAATTTATTATACTCGACTGAGCGACATTTATTATATTTTTATTTATTACAGATTCTAGGATTGTACTAAAAATAGCAACGCCAAACGCTCCTGCGATATTCCGCACAAGTGCAAGAATTGCCGATGCCTCCCCAATTTCATTTTTTGATACGCTTGTGGCGATTATGTTCGTTCTCTGAGCCATACCGAGACCAAGCCCTCCGGCCAAAATAGACATCGGTATCATAATGGCAAGCGGTCCGGAACGCGGGTCAATATATGTAAGCGAAAAAATACCCAATGTTGCGATAATCGTGCCAACAAAAATAACGTAGCGAGATTCTATTTTTCCAACCAATCGTCCACCGAGCGTCGCAGCTATCATGAGAGATACTGCCATAGGAACAAACAAGAAACCTGTCTGCGTGGCGGAATAACCTAAAAATATTTCGGAAAAAATCGGTATTAAAAGTACGCTCCCCATCATTGCCATAAATACAACCGATGTATTGATAAGAGTAAAAACAAATGGAGTTATCTTGAAGAAATCCAGATTGATAATCGGTTCTGATTCACGTCTTTCTATCGCTATAAAAGCACCCATAAAAACTACTGTTCCCACATAACACGCTATGCTCATTCCCGAAAGCCACCCCCACGTATGACCTCTGTCGAGCACAAAAGTCAACATAAAAAGTGCCGTGGCAAGCGTGCTTGAACCAAGCCAATCAAAATGTGTTTGACGCTTTTCGCCAACAGATTCATTAATAAACACGATAGCGAGTACAAGTCCGATGATGCCAAGCGGAATATTCATAAAGAAAATAGACCTCCAACTAAATGCGTCTATGAGAGGTCCTGCAATTAGAGGACCAAAAACCGAAGCAACAGCAAACGAAGCCGACCATGCTCCGAGTGCTTGTGCTCGTTCTTTTGTATTTGTAAAAGTAACGGCAACAATAGCCATCGCGGTAGGATAGTCTGCGGAGACTGCAAACCCTTGCACTACTCGAAATACAACCATTGATGACAAATCCCAAGCAAACGCACATAAACCGGACGCGATTATAAAACCTATAAATCCAATTAAATAGATCTTTTTTCTTCCTACAGTGTCGCCGAGTTTTCCCCAAATAGGCACAAAGACAGCATTTGCGAGAATGTATGCCGTAACTATCCACGCAGCACTCGTAACTGTGATGCCAAAATCGTTGATAATTTTTGGCAGAGCGATATTTACAACCGTTTGATCAAGCCGGCCAAGAAAAGTTCCGAAAATTACCGTTGCCAGTACAAACCACCGCGTACTATCATTTCGCGACATAATAGCCTCTCCCATATTTATTTACGGAGTATGAACACGAATACGTGCAGACATTCCATTTTTCAATTCAGGATATGCAACAGTGTCAAAACGCACATATACGTAAAATTGATTCGTCGGGCGTTGGTCTGAAATACTAAAGACCACATCGGTTCGTACCGATGTTGGGCTAATTTCATCAATAATGCCATGATATTTTTTTGAACCAAACGTATCAACTGTAAACGTCACAGGGTCTCCAACGGCAATTTGCGATAGCCCTTTATTTTCATCTATTTTTCCAACCACACGCAGTGCTCTGGGATTTATCATAGTCACAATGGGCGCTCCCGCATTAACTTGCGCTCCTATCACTTTGTTTGTATGTACAATAAGCCCTGCGATTTTTGTTTTTACAACATCCGTGCCAACAAGTGCCACCGGCACATTTGCAGGAAGTCTGTCACCCTCGTGAACATATAGAGTGTTCAGACGACCGGAAATAGTCGGAGCAAGTTTAATCAACGGGGCTGAAATAATCGCAGTATCTATATCAACTTGTCGTTTCGTATACATTATATAAGTGGTTATCCCGCCGAGTACAAGTATTACAACGGCAAGTCCTCCAAAGCGTACAAGTCTTTTTCGTAAATCTTGTGTGATATTTATTCCCTGTTCTTTTTGCAAAAGTGTATCTGTAGACATAAAAAATTAAGAATTAGTAGCTCGCGTTCCAAAAGATAAAACCACGTCTCCGGCATTAAGTCCGCTTGTAACTTCTGTCATACCACTGACACTTTGGATACCGATTTTTATCTGTTTTTTTACAGAAGTTCCATCACTCTTTACATACACAAAATGACGCGCACCGTTCGCAATGATAGAACTCGTCGGCACAAGCAATACATTTTTCTTGCTGGCTGTGATAATACGTAAGTTTGCAGAAAGTCCGGGCTTTATGCGTGTATCCGCATCGTTAAATGTCACAACTATCTTGTACGAATCCCCACCATTGGATTTTGTCGCTGACGGAGGAACTGTTGTTACTGTTGCATTGAAAGTTTTGTTTGGATATGACGCCAGCGTTACTTCCACATGATCCCCAAGATGAATCTTTGTAATACCTATTTCCGACACTCTGGCATCCACTTGATATTTCCCATCTGCGACAATAGAAACAAGAGGTACGCTGGGAGAAACAGTCTCGCCCAGATGTGCGTTTTGTTGAGACACAGTACCAGAAATCGGAGCTACAAGATATGTTCGTGAAAGGTTCGCTTTTGCTGAAGCGAGTCGCGCTACCCCTGCTTGAACAGATGCATGTTGTGCATCTATATCATTTTGAGTCGCACCGGAACGTGCGAGAGCAAGCAGTCCGGATGCGGAGCGATATGCTGTTTGAGCTGTCGTGAGAGTCATGAGTGCACCGGAAATTTCAGAACGCGCAGCATCAACCAATGTTTGATATGAAGCGATTGTTTTTGCCGGAGTAACTCCGTTTGGCAACGCTTTGAAAAGAGCTTCGGATAAATCGTTTAAAAATACAGCCACCGCTTTTAAGTCGGACTGCATACTGTCTGCGCGTTGCTCTGTATCGGTACTTGATGCAATAAGAGAATGCATGTTTTCCAATACAGGTCGAATATCAACGCGCCCTCTTTCAACCTTGCTGACAAGCACCGTGTCCGAAATAATAGGAATGAGGCGAACACTATCAACTCTCGGGTTTGAAAAACTGGAATCTGATTTTGCATGGATAGCATCATCAGCGTTAATGTACGCATGTTGAACTGCATTTTCCAACGCGCTTTTTGCTTGCGATACAGACGTCTCATCTATCGATATTTGCTCCGGTCGCGTACCGGAGGTAAGTGCGTCGAGTCTTGCTTTTTGCGTAGCAAGATTTGCTTTTGCAAGTGCCACCGTTGCAGACTGTGTCTCGTTTGCCAGTGTTATGAGAGTGCTACCGAATGTAACATGGTCTCCAACATTTGCATGTATTGAAGCAACTTGACCCACCGTCTGGAAAGAGAGACTCGTATTTTGAGATGCTTTTACAGTGCCCGATACATCGACTTCCTCTGTAATCGGACCAAGAGCAACCGCAGAATAAATACCTGCTGAAGAAGTTCCTGTTAAAAACCACACAAAAGCCACGCTTGCGCTACTTATAATAAGTGCCCCTCCGATAGCTACCGCTGGTCTCGAAACAAACGCCAGCACGCGCATAAGTCGTTTTTGTGAAGCCATAAACAAATATAATTACTTAGATAGTCTAACTATATCAAATATCTTGCCTCATCGCAACGTTTACATTTTGCGATGAGGCAAGCGCTAGCTGCACGGATTTATGCAAGTGCGCTTGCATAAATCCGTGCAGCTAGCGCTTGCCAAAACCACATACACGACTTGTTTTTATTTTTAATACAATAAAAATATTTACTATGCACCCATATATACATGATTAAACGGGACACAAAGTGCTATTATTTATATTACTCGTACAGGCGATGAAGCCCGCCAAATATAAACCGCCAAACACAGGCTAACGGCTTCTTAAACAAAACCACAAAAACTCGCTCATTATGCAAATAGAACCAATACCAAAAAAAAGAATTACAGACTATATAGAATCCTGCCACACATCTGACGGCGGATACTTTTTTGCCAACGTAGAACCATCGAGCGGTTTAGATACATATCTTGCCGTAAAGACTTTACGTATTTTAAATACAAAAACAAAAAATACCGCCTCAATCGCAGGCTTCTGGAAAAAAGAAACTCTCGACGGACATCTTCACGACCTTTTTTCCATTTATCTTGCAGTGGAAACATACAAAGAGCTCGACCTCCCTACCGACGACTTCAACATTTATAGAAAATCCGTACAAAAAGAAGGCGAGAAAACTTTTTTGCTTGTACCTTCTTTTCGGAAACTTGGACTAATCAGAAATAACAGAGCAAGTCTACGCCACGCAATGAACAGTATTCGCGCGCGTGGGCGAAGTCTTCAGCGTCTTTTGTATTTCACAACACTAGCTCGTGATCTTGATTTTGAAATGCATACCGAAAAAGTATCCGATTTCATATACTCGATTCAAAATCCTGACGGAGGTTTCGGTGCTAAAAACGAGTCGAATATACTAACGACTTTCCACGCACTCCACATTTTAAAATCATTATCATTACCTATCAAACATAAAAATAAAATAATATATTCTCTAACAAACTGGTTTAACGAGAGTGTATACATTGAAAATCTATTTTATTCAGTTGAAGGTCTCGCTCTTCTTGATACTCCGGCACCAGATATAGAAAAAACAGTTCGTTTCGTTTACAGTTGCCAAAAAAATGATGGTGGTTTTAGCCGTGACCGCATGCTCGGCATCCCAAAAATAGAAAATACATACATGGCGGTACGCATCCTAAAACATTGCGAAACTTTTACAAAAAACACATTCCTCACGTAGCACACCCACAAACAAGATTGCAAATAACCACCTCGCATTGAAACTCGAACTGTTTTAGACAACTTATTCTTACCTAACAAAATGACGATCTTTTTATTATTGTAATAAGCAAAGGCACAACGTCCACTTGAGTTCACCCCCAACTCCGTTACAACTTACCATTAATTTCGTTTTCTAATCTTTTGAAAAAATTTTCAGAAAAAATCATTCTTTCTTTTGCAACCTGCTTTGCACTATCAGTGTATAAATAATTTAGGATATGTTTATCTTTTGTTTCCCAATTAATTTGGGGGCTATGTTTCGTTTTATCTTGAATTCTTCCATTAATTTTACCACCCAAATTTTCTTTTACATATTCATCAATGTCGACTTTTTTATATAAATGCGCATTGTTTCTTCCGACCCAAATAAATACTCTAGCAATCCCAATTGCACCGACTGTTTCTAATTTATCTGCATCAAAAACAATTTTAGCTTCTTTTGTTTGAGGCTTGTTTTCAGTTCTGTATCTATGAGAAATAATGCAATCTTGAATATGCTTAATTTTGTTTTTAGAATATCCTAAATTATTTAATATAGATTCTGCCATTTTAGCACTTTCAATAGCATGGTCTGTTTTTCCAGTTGGATCATCTACTTCTTTTTTGCCACCAATATCATGAAGTAAAGCAGCTGTCTTTATTACATCTAAATCAACATTTTCATTTTTAGCAAGATGTAATGCTAAATTATAAACTCTCATTACATGATCAAAATTATGAGCAGAACAATAAGCGAGTTCTTTTTCAACTATTTCTTTGATTTTTTCAATTTTTTCGTCCATACTTTATTAGATATATAATGTAATATATACATCTTAGTGATTGAGGTAAACTGCACATAACGTGCACAAATACGCGGAGTCTCCGTAGCGAAACGGAGGAGGTTGGTGCGGATTAGCCACATATACGCTGTTGTAAAAAACTCCTTAAATGTTTCCGCTTGTTTTGATTATATCACTTCCCTGCCAGTTCGAATATTCACACGCGTTGTAAACAATGAAGCTGAGCGGAATTTTTTACAACGTCAGGGGTATACGAAATTTTCTGTAGCGTAGCGGAAAGTAATTTAGGGAGATTGGCGAGCTGAGTCCCAAAAGGAACGCAGTGAAGCGTGAGTGCAATATGGTCGAGCAATAGCTAGAAGTAATTTAATAATTTTTGGTCGGAATCAGTAATTCATTTATTTTATTTTTTACCTCTTCAAAATTTATATTTTCCTGGTGCCTAATGTGAATACTTTTTATTCCTGCTGATTCCAATACACTATTAACGAAACTATCTCTTTTCTGTCTGTCACTTCTATCATGAGTTTTTCCATCGTATTCAATGGCAATAACTGGTTTTAGATATTGTTTCTCAAAGATAACAAAATCAATCGTTTTTTTATTTATTTTATTTTGATAAGACCAAAACTCTTTTTTTGATGAGTTTACTTTCACAATATTACTTAATACAATTTGTGGAAAAGCAACATATTCAGAAGGAATAACCAGTTGCAAGCCTTCAAAAAAAAGTCTTTCTGGTACATTTAATAAAAAGTCTTTTCTTTTAAACTGCAAAGTCTTTTCTTCTTTTTGACTAACAATATTAGCTAAACTATCTCTAGAAACTTTATTCTTTAAAAAGTAAAATAAAATTCCGAGAACTATAACAATTAGTAACAGTAAGAATTCCATAGGGTGTAAAAATTATTAATCTTAATATGCTACAGCTGATGCAACGTTTGTGAATATAAAAATTATAGCATAGCTATATTCTTTACGAACAAATTGTGAACAGTCAAGGACTGAACCATATGTCCTCTAACGCAGTGGAGCAAAAGCGCAACGTCCCTATAGCGTTTTCTTTCAAAGAATAAAGTGACTGCCATCATTTACCGTAGTCACTTGTTCGCTTTGCTCACAAGGCTTCGCGACGACTCGGTTCGAATCCCACCGTCTCGCGCAAAAACATAATCCCACGACGCATTCGCGTCGCACTCTTTGTTTTGCGGAGAACAAGTTATGGGCTTCGGTCACTCTCGCGGGTTTTTCTTTCGCGCTTTGCGTTCATAAAAACCTCGCTCCATTGACCGCCACTCGTCGTCACTTGTTCGCTTTGCTCACAAGGCTTCGCGACGACTCGGTTCGAATCCCACCGTCTCGCGCAAAAACATAATCCCACGACGCATTCGCGTCGCACTCTTTGTTTTGCGGAGGCGGAGGGATTCGAACCCTCGAGGGGTTGCCCCCTACTCGCTTTCCAAGCGAGCGCACTAGACCTCTATGCGACGCCTCCGTATTTATTTTATGAGTGGCGCGGACGAATCCTGCACCATATGAGTTATACCAAAAAAAGAAACATAAACGAAGTGCTGTTACTCAAATTCCTTACTCTTTGCCTCATACATTGACTCATCAGCTTTTTTTAGTAAAGACTCTTTTGTATCTTCAAATGGCTCGAATTTAGCGTACCCCACACTCACATTGTTTTCATCTTCATCAACAATGAGCGGGGCTTGCTTAGAATCTTTCTGAATTTCATCGCTCAAATCACGTTTAGCTACATACACTGCGTGATGTACGCGCTTAATTATATTATCTATTTCATCATCATGGTTTGTGTTCTCGGAATCTTTATCCCCAGCATGTCGCAAAAATAATAGTGTGGCAAATTCATCGCCATGCAAACGAACAAAAGTGTCATCTGGGCGAAATGCTTTTCGCACATGCTTTGCAA
>UOEV01000021.1_pt1 | contig 21500 bp, 26 predicted proteins | sample 1989421 | NCBI WGS metagenome assembly UOEV01 (sample SAMEA4712198, study PRJEB27164) | hydrothermal vent metagenome | biome: marine basaltic hydrothermal vent biome; feature: marine hydrothermal vent; material: mineral | place: Pacific Ocean | collected 2011-06-14/2011-07-23 | depth 1691 m
AAAAACACAAGAAATATAAACTTTACTTAATATTTAATAAATATGCAGATTACAAACTTGATAGAAGATTTTAATAAATTACAGTTAATATATGGAGATAAAAATTTAGATGCAATTTATGGTGCAGGAGAAATTGATAATCCTGAATTATGTTTGGTTTTTATGAATCCTACAGGAAGAAATGTTTCATCAAACAAGGGTTGGGAAGGACTTAAAGCTCCATGGATAGGCACTAAAAATGTTTGGAAAATGTTTTATCAGCTGGGCTTGTTTGATGAAGAGTCTTTTAGTGAGATTAATTCAAAAAAACCTGATGACTGGGATTATCAATTTTCAGAAAAAGTTTATAAAAAGGTGAAAGATAATTCTATTTATATAACAAATTTATCAAAAGCTACTCAGACTGATGCAAGACCGCTTAAAAATGATATTTTTAAAAAATATCTGGCTCTTTTTACTGATGAAATTAATATAGTTGCACCCAAAATCATAATAACTTTTGGAAATCAAGTAAGTTCTATTTTACTAGGTAAAAATATCAAAGTATCAGAATATAGAAAAAAATACGAATTAATTGATGTAAATGGAAGCAAGATAAAAGTATTCCCAGTATATTATCCAGTTGGTCAAGGAATGAGAAATATAAAAAAAGCCAAAGAAGATATTGAGTGGATAATAAAAAATCAAATTTAAAAAAGTAAAGAAAGCCTATCTGATGAAAAAGAACGAAAAATATTCTTTCTTTTGAGAAAGAATATGCAGAGTGAAAAAGTGAGTGAGGTTAAACCTCACCCACTTCGCTCACCGGATATTTTGGTGCGGTACAAAATCCGTTTTTGTTTTGTCATAGATAGGTAGATAACTAAATTACTTTAGTTATCTACACTCGTACCTTTTGTAATATAAATAATATAAACGTTGTAATTATTTATTGAATTTAGTGCACTGTTAGTGGATAATAAAGATTGTTTCTGATATGCTTCGCACATTGTTTGGGCGGTTAGCTCAGTTGGTTAGAGCGCACGCTTCACACGCGTGAGGTCACAGGTTCGAATCCCGTATCGCCCACCAGAATAGAAAAAGCCAGCCAAGTATGGTCGAGTTCTGTTTCAGTGCCTTTATTTTACCAAGCTCGGACTCATTTCCAAAATTGTAATTAGAATAAGGAACGCGCGGAGCGCGTGCTGTCTAATACGTACCGTTGTCTTGTTTTTACGGCTCATCTCCGCTCTGGCAAGTCGTCCGACAAAATAATTCATTGCTTTTCGTGCTCGTTCAAGCTTGATTTTATGGGATATTTATTGTAATTTGACCTTGGTGTTAAGCCATAATTGTATGGCTTAATTTGAATTGTACATTCTCAATTAAAGACAGGAGGGTAGCAAAAATGAATGATCGAAACTTCAGGCAAATGCTGGAAGCTCAATGGGACAAAGGAAACTTTGTTTGTGTTGGTCTTGACAGTGATTTCAGTAAGATTCCCGAATCTGTGCGTGAGAAAGTAACGAATGCGAAGTCTATGAGAGGCGATGCTGTCGTGGCATTTAACCGCGCAATTGTGGAAGAGACCCATGACTTAGTGTGTGCTTATAAGCCGAATATTGCGTTTTACGAGGCACAGGGCGCCGAAGGTGTAGAGGCTTTACAACGCACTATTTCGGACATTCACGCTATAGCGCCAGATGTTCCGGTAATCATTGACGCGAAGCGCGCAGACATCGGAAATACCAACGCTGGCTATGTTGATGCAGTGTTTGGTTTTCTACAGGCAGATGCAATCACAGTTCATCCGTATCTCGGAGCCGAAGCACTTCAACCGTTTCTTTCCATCACCAATAAAGGAGTTATTGTGCTTTGTCGTACGTCCAATCCGGGAGCAGGAGAGTTTCAGGATTTGTCTGTGAATGGAGAGCCACTCTATCGTTTAGTTGCGCGTCAAGTTGCAAATAAGTGGAACAAAAATGGCAACTGCGCACTCGTAGTTGGTGCGACATATCCAAATGAACTACGCGAAGTTCGCAGAATCGTCGGCGATATGCCTATTCTTATTCCAGGCATCGGCAAACAAGGTGGTGTAGTGGAGGATACAGTGAAGGCAGGTAAAGACAGTCGTGGACGTGGTATGGCCATAAACTCTTCGCGCGGAATAATCTTCGCTTCGAGTGGCGCGGACTTCGCAAAAGTGGCTCGTAGCAAAACCGAAGAGCTGCGTAATCTAATTAACCAGTACCGATAAAAAAGGAGGTAGAATTGTGAACTCGCAAGAAGTTCTGCAGTTGCTAGTAAAAGTCGGAGCAATTATTACCGATAGTCATATTGTTTACACATCCGGCAAGCATGGCACAGCGTACGTTAATAAAGATGCGGTATACCCGCACACCAGGGACACGTCACGTTTATGTCGCTCTATTGCTGAGATGTTCGTGGACGATAATGTAGAAGTGGTAATTGCTCCGGCAATCGGTGGAGTGATTTTATCACAGTGGACAGCGCATCATCTCACTGAAATGAACGGTCGTGAGGTGTTAGGCATTTACGCCGAAAAGTCCAAAGACGGACGTTCTTTTGAAATCAATCGTGGATACGACAAGTTTATTGTTGATAAACGTATTCTCGTTGTGGAAGATGTTTTAAACACGGGAGCTTCTGCAAAGAAGGTGATTGAAGCCGTCCGCGTTATTAACGATAATGTTGTAGGCCTCGGTGTTCTTTGTAATCGCGGAGGAATTACACCGAAAGATGTCGCCAACGTTCCGAAGCTCAAAGCTATTCTGAATATGAAACTCGACGTGTGGGATGAAGCATCATGTCCTCTTTGCAAGCAAGGAGTGCCTATCAATACGATAGTTGGTAAGGGGCGTGAATTTCTAGCACGGAAGCATTGAGTTTAGTAGAGCTCTAAATATAAACAAGAGTCATTATCGCAAGATAGTGGCTTCTTTTTTTACTAATTTCCAAAGAGTAAATTTTATTGCAACGGTATTTTTTTGAAACTTTCGATGCAATATTTAAAGTGAGGGTAACGTACCCTATATTTCGCCCCCACTTTCCGCGATATTATAGTAGATTTTGAATGAGATGGTTTCTGATCGTGTTGTAAATGATGTATATGCAAAGCTTCTATGTTTCCTTTTGGCGTGCTATACAATATATGCAAGCGCGTGTCACGTGATTTGTCGGGCTGTGGTATAGTGGTATTACGTACGCTTCGGGTGCGTATAACCCGAGTTCGATTCTCGGCAGCCCGACAAACTACATGACACGATGTTCATTGTGAAAAATGATAGGTTGGTAGTGAAAGCTTGCATCCACTCATTACGTTCGAATATCACACAATCGTGTGTTATTCTCTCTCCATTCGGGCTGTAAGCAAAGCTTGCATCCACTCATTACGTTCGAATATCACACAATCGTGTGTTATTCTCTCTCCATTCGGGCTGTAAGCAAAGCTTGCATCCACTCATTACGTTCGAATATCACACAATCGTGTGTTATTCTCTCTCCATTCGGGCTGTAGCATAATGGTAGTGTGCACGCATGGGGTGCGTGTGGCCCGGGTTCGATTCCCGGCAGCCCGACTAAACGAAGTGAAAGGAGGGGTGAAGCAAAGCACCTGCGTGCTTTGCGTCGGGAATCGAAAGCCGGAGCATGTTGCGAGCTTTTGCGAGCAACGGCGAGGCGGGGTCGAGAGTGAAAAACAACCCGGTAATTTTTAAGTACGAATAAAATATTTTGTTTATTGTGTAATGTTTTTTGATATAATAAAAACATGACACAAAATGCCTACGTTATTACAGGCGAAAAAGAAAAAACTCTTTCATACGCACTGGAGTTTCTTTTGCATGAGTATGGATTGAAAACTGAAGCAAATCCGGATGTTATCGTGTGCAGATATAGTTTGTTTTCTGTTGATGATGCGCGTTCCATAAACTCTATTGCTACTCTGTCTCCAATAGGTGGTGAAATGAAAGCACTTGTGATTGTTGCTGACCGTATATATCACGAGGCGCAAAATGCAATTCTGAAATTACTTGAGGAGCCACCAAAAGGTACTATTATTATTCTCGCCGTTCCACAAATGGAAATGCTTTTACCCACGGTGCGCTCGCGTGTTTTGCAACTCTCTGCAGATTTTTCGCATGAAGAAAATATTTCAGATGAAGCGCGTGCATTTTTAGATGCTACAAAAGCAAAACGTACAGCTTTAATAAAAAAACTCACTACTGGTAAGGACGAACATGAGCGTCGTGCAAATCGTGATATTGCCATTCGTATTATCGATGGAGTCGAAGTGGCAATGTATGCAAAGTTTAAAATAGAGAATGAGCGCACGAAGCGCGAAGCGCTTCGTGCGCTACTTTCAGATATTGAAACATTGCGCGGGTATCTTTATGACCGTAGCGCTCCGGTGCGCATGATACTTGAGCACGTTTCGCTATGTATATAAAAGTTGTTGTAACGCCTTCTGCCAGGAAAGAAAAGATTGAAGAGAAAAAAGACGGGGCACTTATTATTTCAGTGCGAGAGCCTGCGTCCGGTAATAATGCAAATAAACGTGTTCGCGAGATTATAGCTTTTCGTGAGGGTGTTTCGGTAGCGCAAGTACGGATACTGACAGGACATCATTCACGAGCTAAAATGATAAGTGTTCTTAACCGTTAACCCACCACGCATATGCAGAGTATTTTTAAAGTAAACCCTGATAATCTTATAGAGCAAGTGCAACAAATTGCAGATGATAAATTTAAATCACTCGATCGTGTACTTGCGGAAAAAACAGAGCAGGCACAGCTTTACATAGAAGTGACGCGAGATACAAAAAAGCAAACAGGAAAAGTGTTTCGTGCGTCTGGTCGACTTGTAGTCGATGGTAATTCATATTACGCAAAGTCACGAGAGGAAACTATTGGTTTGTCCATTGAGCGTGTTCGTGACGGACTTTTGAGAAAAGTGCGTGCATCGCGAGGGCGTACAGCTCGTCTTATGCGTCGCGGAGGCAGTGCGTTAAAATCGCTCTTACGTTTCGGAAGAAAATAAATATTTCTACCGTATCTAACAGCGAAAAATCGAGCCGACTAGTCGGCTCGATTTTTCGCTGTTAGATACTAAAAAATTATAAATTATTCAGGAACCCAACCAGTGCGGTTGAAATCAGAAAAGTCTTGCTCTTTTTTGCCCTCAGGAATAATGCGCTCGATTATAAACTTATCATCTTCAAAATGTGCTCGGGTTACTTTTACACGGATACGTTTTTCGTTTAGATTTGCGAAAAAATATACCCCGGGATTTTCAATATATGCGCGATATGTATTCCAGTTTGTATTGTGGTTACCTGAAATCTTTAGTAGACCATCTTCCTTTTTTATCTTTGGGGCAAAAGTTGTTTTTGTTTCGTCTTGACGCGTTCCGGCGAGGGCTTTTTTTATAAAAGAGGGAAGTATGGAAGCGAGGAGTTCCGCTCCTTCATCCACAAGTCTTGCGCGCAAAGAGCGGGCGGTATCTTCCGGCAATATAGAAACACCACGTACTGCATAAACATCACCGGCATCGATAGCAGGTGCCATTTTTTGTATGGAAACACCTGTAAGGGTGTCGCCATTTTTGAGCGCTGTTTCAACGGGAGAAGCTCCGCGATATTTTGGCAAAATAGAATAATGAATATTTAGAACACCTTGTGGAAAACTCTCGATGAGTTCTTTAGGAAAGATTTTTCCATAAGCCACTACAATACCAAATGTATATTTGTAAGATGATATTTGTTTTACAGCATCAGCGTCCAGTTTTTTTGGTGTGTAAAAAGGTACAGAATGTTCTTTTGCCCAGACTTTTACTTCAGAAGGTGTAACGATATGTCCTCGTCCACGCGCGGCATCAGGATTTGTAACTATGAGTTTAGGTACAATTCCGTGTTTGTATAAGTGCTCCAGTGTATCGCGTGCCACGGAAGGTGTTCCAAAAAAAACGAAAGGAGGAAGTTTAGATGTCATCTTAAGAGTAATGTTACATTATTTTCGGTAAAAATATATTTAAGTTGTTTAGTGAGATTTATTTTATATAAACTATTAGACAGTTTTTGTACCGGTATTTTCTTCAGGGATAAATTTGTACAAGTCATTTGCATGGTCAACAAAAAGCAATCCATTTAGATGGTCGTTTTCGTGCTGAAATATTTGTGCTAGAAGCCCACCACCACCTCTTGTAAAATGTGATCCGTCCTCGTGCTGTGCAGATATCGTCGCACGTTCGTGGCGAAGGGTGTATCCGTATATACCGCGTACGGACAGGCAACCTTCCTCCATTTTGATACGTTTGCGAGAAGTTTTTATAATTTTAGGATTTATAAATATACCTACATCGGGTTTCGGTTTTGTTTTTGCATATTCGTCCGGTGAAATAGTCCGATCATATCGGACGATGAATATACGATATGGAATACCGATTTGCGGTGCAGCTAAAGCTACCCCGTCAGGTTCCGCATCCAGCGAAGATTTCATATCCGCGATTATTTTTGCAAGTTTTTGCGTACCGAAAAATTCATCAGGTATCGGTTGCGCCACTTCTCGTAAAACAGGAGCGCCATCTTGAACAATATTATGCATAAAGCGACTATACCATTACAGAAGTGTCTTTGCATTACCGGCGCTGAAGCCAAAATGAACCTTGAGAAATCATGATATGTACAATATAAAAAATGCGAGACGAGCTCCTTTCCTTATCAGAACTTTTTCTTAAAAAATTCGATTTATTCTTGATTAAGAACCTCATATTAAATACATATATAATTTCGTACATATTTTAATGTTACGTATTTTCTCCACACAACGCTTTAAATGCAGATTGACCAAATCCCCTAAATAGACTTACAATTAGAATACCTCAATAACACTCGGGGGTATTATCATCATTTTCGTATTACATCATGAAAAAATTAATCACAGTAATTACCACTACTGCTACACTTGCTCTTCCGCTTCTTGTCGTTGCACAGACATCTGTTAGTAATCTTTCGCAAGCAGGGCAATTTATCATCGGTATTATTAATGGCGTACTTGTTCCGGTATTGTTTGCTGTTGCGTTTATCGTATTTATCTGGGGAGCGTTTCAAGCGTTTATCCTCGGAGCAAATGATGATACTGCAAAATCCAAGGGCAAGAATCTAATGCTTTACGGGCTAATAGGATTTTTTGTTATGGTATCTGTTTGGGGTCTCGTGAATATTCTCACAGGTTCGGTCGGGTTAAATAACTCCGGCGTGAATGTACCTACTTCAGGAGTAAATATCGGCGGATAAGTTTTTTATCCCCGAGATAATAAATACACGGGCGGTCTTTCAGACCGCCCGTGTATTTATTATCTCCTAACGCATATTTAAGCGACATATTATCTAAAGCGTATGCAACTAACCTGTAAAGGAAATTATATATGCGATTTTTTCCGGAGTGCGCACGAGTTCGCAAATGCGTACAGCTAACATATATGCATGAAAAATGTCCGGAGGGTCGTTTTTTCTTTGTGAACAACATGCTTCCTAATAATGTGATTGGCTAGTATAATTATCTTTAATTATGAATTTTGATAAATTATTGCACGGAGTTATCACACAGGTCATCAACCCCGTTATAATGTTGCTCTCAACGACAGCATTTATTGTATTTATATGGGGTGTCGTCACATTTATCAGAGATGGTGGCGATAGTACAAAACGTGCAGACGCTCAGCGTGCAATACTTTGGAGTCTTATAGGGCTTGTGATTATATTTGGCACATACGGCATATTAAATGTAGCTACTGCAACATTTGGTTTTGGAACAGTGCATCCTATTACAACACCGTAATACGATACTCACAATAATAATGCTATTTTGACTGTACTGTGTGTGTGAATATGGTAAAGTACAAATTATGCACGAGGGATTCGTCCGCGTGATTTATTTTTTAATACGCGTGGTCGGGTACGGTGTCATAATATAAAACAGTATGAATTCCGGTATAGAAGTAATCTTGAAAGCAGAGCACTTATGGAGTGTGTTTGGTATGCCTATTACCAACAGTATGGTTATGGCATGGATATTAAGTGTTATTCTTATTGTTGCCTCTTATGTTATAGGTCGGAGACTTTCTCTGAAACCAGGGAAACTTCAGGCTGGAGTTGAGTGGCTTTTTGAGAGCGCAACAAATTATGTCTCAGAGCTTTTGGAAAACGAAATACTTGCTCGCAGACTAATGCCGTTGCTTGCAACGATATTCTTTTTTATCCTTATCGCAAACGAGCTTGAGTTTTTCCCTGGTGTCGGTTCCATAGGTCTGATACAAAATAATATATTTGTACCGATATTGAGAACACCGACAACAGATTTAAACACAACGCTTGCGCTCGCAATAGTTTCGTTTGTTATGATAGAAGTTACCGGCGTACTTTCACTAGGCGTGTTGAAGTATGGAAAGAAATACATTAATCTAAGTTCACCGGTTGGGTTTGTTGCTGGTATAATCGAGCTCGTAAGTAATATCGGTCGTCTAATATCGTTCTCATTTCGTTTGTTTGGAAATGTATTTGCAGGCGAGGTTTTGGTTTTGGTGGCAGGGTATTTTGTACCGTATGTTTTGCCGGCACCGCTTATGGGTTTTGAGATGTTTATCGGTGTAATCCAAGCCTTAGTATTTGCATTGCTTACACTGTTTTTCATCAAGCTTGCAGTCATGGAGCCACACGAGGCGTAAGATTTTTCTTACCTTCATGTGGCTTCGGGATTTCCGAAGCATTATTGATAACGTACGCACACTATTATGGATATTGAGACAGCACGTTTGTTTAGTATGGCAATTGCAGCAGGACTCGGTGTTATTGGACCGAGTCTTGGTATAGGAATTATTGGAGGTAATGCAATGAAAGCGATTGGACGCAATCCGGAAGCTTCCGGAAAAATTGCTTCGAACATGGTTTTGGCCATTGTGTTTACCGAGGCTCTCGGTATTCTCGCACTTGTCGTTGCATTCATCATTAAATTCGTCTAAACGATACAAATCGTTTATGGATAAACTTTTTGCAGCGTTTGGTGTTAATACAAAGCTACTGATTGCGCAGGTAGTAAATTTTGGTATTCTGCTTGCTGCTCTTACGTATTTCCTTTATAAGCCACTAATGCGTTCGCTTGAGGCACGACAAAAAGTCGTCACACAGGGTGTAGAAGACGCGCAAAGAGCATCTGAAAAACTTGCTTCTGCAGATACTGTTTCTGCGGAGCGTGTGGAAAAAGCAGAAAATACTGCGGAACAGATTGTTACAAACGCACGCGACATTGCGCAAACAGAACGCGTGAGACTTTTGAAAGAAGCGGAAGAAAGGGCAAGAGCGTTTACTGCTGATGCAGAAGCGAGAGCTAAAGAATCAATAGCAAAGATGCAACGAGAAAGCGAAAAAGATATTACTCGTCTTGCAATACTTGCTGCTGAAAAAGCTATTCGCAAACAATAAGAATATGGCGACTATAGAACAGCTTGCACGACGGTACGCACATGCTATTTCGCATGTTTCGGAGGAAGCACGCGTGGACGATTCGTCACTCGTGAAAAATCTTGTGGCGCATCTTAAGCAAAACGGTCGCTTAAAAATGCTTCCGCATATTGTGCGAGAACTTAAGAATGAAAGTGCGCGTGCGCAAGCGCACGCGCCAAAATTGGAGGTTGCTCGTGAAGAAGACAAAGAAAGCGCAATAAAAGAGCTTCATAAAAAAAATATATTTGAAACAAAAGTAACAATAAACAGAACACTCATTCGTGGTTGGCGTGTTCGCACAAATAACACACTAATCGACAACTCAGCGAAGCATTCGCTAGTCGAACTTTATCGGAACATCATTCATTAATAAGTCATGGAGAGCATCATCAAGAATATAGAAAAAGAGATTTCGGCGTTTACGCCGACAGAAAATACCGAAGAGACCGGTATGGTGCGTGTGGTCGGTGACGGTATTGCCGAAATCGACGGACTCGACAAAGCAGTACTTTCAGAAATGGTGCTTTTCGACCCGACATTTGATCGAACACTCAAAGAAGCACTCTCAGATCCGAATCCGATATACGGACTTGTCCTAAACTTGGAAGAGGATTGTGTGCGTACAGTTATTTTGGGTGATGCTTCGCGAATATATGAAGGAATGTTGGTTCGACGAATCGGTCAACTTCTTTCAATCGCTACAGGTGACGAGATGGTCGGTCGTGTTGTAAACACACTCGGAGAGCCGGTTGACGGGAAAGGTCCTATCTCTGGAACAAACATGAGTCCTATAGAGCGCGCTGCGTACGGCGTTATTGACCGAGCTCCCGTGAATGTCCCGCTTCACACAGGTACCAAATCTGTTGATGCGATGATACCTATCGGTCGTGGTCAGCGCGAGCTCATTATCGGCGACCGCGGTACAGGTAAAACAACAATCGCGATTGATACTATTTTAAATCAAAAGAACGAACCGAAAGAAACACGTCCGATTTGTATTTATGTTGCAATCGGACAAAAAGAGTCTAAAACAGCAAAGCTTGTGGCAGAGCTCACAGAAAAAGGAGCAATGGAATACACTATTGTTGTTACAGCACCTGCTTCAGCTCCTGCGGCGCTTCTTTTCCTAGCTCCATTTGCAGGAGCGACCATTGGTGAGCATTTCATGGACAAAGGGAAAGACGCTCTCGTTATTTATGACGATTTATCAAAACAAGCGGTGGCATATCGTCAGATGTCACTTCTTTTGCGTCGTCCGCCGGGTCGTGAAGCGTATCCGGGTGATATTTTCTATTTGCACTCACGTTTGCTGGAGCGCGCCGCAAAACTTTCAGATGAAAAAGGTGGTGGTTCACTTACTGCGCTTCCTATAATAGAAACGCAAGAAGGTGATGTGTCCGCGTATATTCCGACAAATGTAATCTCTATCACTGATGGGCAAATATTCTTACAAACAGACTTGTTTAATAAAGGAATGCGCCCCGCAATAGATGTCGGTATTTCAGTGTCGCGTGTTGGCTCGTCTGCACAGACAAAAGCAATCAAAAAAGTATCCGGGAAAATTAAACTTGAGCTGGCACAGTTTCGAGAGCTGGAAGCTTTTATGCAGTTTGCATCAGATCTAGATTCTGAAACAAAACAGCGGATTGATAACGGTCGTCGTATGACAGAAGTGCTCAAACAAAATCGTGGAGAACCTCTCCCGTTTGAAATGGAATCAGCGATTATTTTTGCTGCGACAAACGGATACTTCGACAAGTTTCCTCCAGAGGAGACAAGTGTTGTTGAAATGAAACTACAAGATTATTTGCGACGTGAAGCAGAAAATGTTTTGAAAACAATTCGTAAATCAAAAGACATCAGCGAGGACACAGAGAAGTCGCTTCGCGAGATACTTGACGCTTTCGTTACTCGCCACGCACCAAAAACGGAATCGGACACAAATCATAAATAAACATTGTATGAAGATTGCTATTGGTACTAAAAATAAAGTAAAAGTCATGGCTGTGAAAGAAATTCTCCGTGACTATCCGCATCTTGCAGAGTCGGAATCGGATATGCATACCGTTGATTCTGGTGTTGGTGACCAACCTCTTTCAATTGAAGAAACAGTACGCGGTGCCATAAATCGTGCAAAGAATGCTTTTAACGAATGTACAGATTGCGATTATTCTTTTGGTATTGAATCTGGGCTTATAGAAGTTCCGTATACTAAAAGCGGTTATATGGATGTTTGTATTGTGGCTATTTATGATGGAAGCAATACACATCTGGGAATGTCTTCAGGGTGGGAGTTTAAAGATCCGGAAATGGTAAAGCTTATGACAGAAGAAGGTCTGAACATGACCGAAGCATCAAATAAAGCCGGTTTATCAACTGACGAAAATCTAGGCGAGGCACAAGGTGCAATAGGAATTGTTACAAAAGGTCGTGTTGATAGAAAAGAATACACAAAACAAGCATTACGCATGGCGTTAATCCATATCGATGTAGACGAATAGTTTATGGCACTTAAAGACATAAAATCAAAGATTCAGGCGACTGAGCGCACACATAAAGTGACGCGTGCCATGCAGGCTGTCTCAGCTGTAAAAATGAGAAAGACTCAACAAACAGCTTTTGAAGGTCGCCCATATGCACATGCAGCACTTTCAATTCTTGCGAGACTTTCAGGTAGCAGAGCTCTTTCCACTCATCCGCTTACGCAAACTCGTGATGTAAAACGCGTTGCGCTGGTTATAATCACAAGTGATAAAGGTTTGGCAGGTTCTGTAAATAGTAGTGTTATTAAATCTGCTGTTGGTGCGATTGCAGAAAGTTTGCCACGAGAAGAGGTTTCTATTTACGCTTTTGGGAAAAAAGGTGAAGAATACTTTGCGCGTAGAGGATACAACATTGTTGCGTCTTTTGAAAACAAACGTGATGATGTCCCGCGGTCTGTCGTTAAACGTCTTACAAAAGATTTAACAGAGGCCTTCGTAGAAGGAAAATATGATGAAGTGCTGGTCGCGTATAGTCGTTTTTGCTCGACATTTGAGCAAGTACCGACTGTACATAGGTTACTCCCGCTTTCTCTGGAGAGTATAAAATTTCTAGTAGAAGATATTATACCTGAGAAAGGAAAGTGGAGTGACCTACCACCGCTTTCATCGCCAACGCATTATGTTGTTGAGGCGAAATATACAAATGTGCTTGATTCTTTGATACCTCGTTTGGTTTCCACATCGTTGTATCATTTACTTTTGGAATCGAAAGCATCGGAGCATTCAGCTCGTATGGTTGCAATGAAAAATGCGAGCGACAAATCAAAAGAAGTCACAAGTGACTTGACTCGCCGTTATAACAAAGTACGTCAGTCAGTTATTACACGTGAAGTTTCAGAGATTGTCGGTGGTCGCGAGGCACTCGCATCATGAGTATGAAAAGAGAGAGAAGCACGACATGCAAGTGTCTAGTAGTAATTAATAACAGTATCTAGTATTATTGAGTTATATGAGCCAGAACACCACCGCCGAAAATAATAAGCACATCATTGTTGGAACCGTTACCGAAGTAATTGGTCCGGTTGTCGATGTGTATTTTAAAGAATCACGACCAGCCATAAATGAGGCACTTGTCATAGAGAAAGATTCTCAACATGGACGTATTGTGTTGGAAGTAGCTTCACATATTGGGTTGGATCGCGTGCGAACAATCTCAATGAACGAAACAGGAGGTCTGTCTCGCGGTACTGATGTACATGCGACCGGGGCACCGATAAGTGTACCTGTTGGAGATGCCGCACTCGGACGTCTTTTTAATGTGCTTGGTGAACCAGTCGATGGGAAAGGAGATATTGATGCAAAAGCTCCACGTTTTCCTATTCATCGTGACCCACCGGCTTTTAACGAACAAACTACAAAGGAGGAAGTTTTTGAGACAGGAATTAAAGCAATCGACTTAATGGTTCCTTTCTTGAAAGGTGGGAAGGTAGGTCTTTTTGGTGGAGCTGGAGTTGGTAAGACAGTGCTTATTCAGGAGTTGATTCGTAACGTGGCTACGGAGCACGGAGGGTATTCCGTATTTGCTGGTGTTGGTGAGCGCGTGCGTGAGGGGAACGACCTTTATCATGAAATGGAAGATTCCGGGGTGCTTTCGAAGACTGCTTTAGTTTTCGGTCAAATGAACGAAGTCCCGGGTGCTCGTGCTCGCGTTGCACTTTCTGGTCTTGCTCAAGCTGAATATTTCCGTGACGAAGGTGGTAAAGACGTGCTCTTCTTTATGGATAATGTATTTCGTTTTATTCAAGCAGGTTCTGAAGTTTCTTCACTTTTGGGACGAGTGCCGTCCGCTGTCGGTTATCAACCGACATTGGCGGAAGAAATGGGCAAGCTTCAAGAGCGCATCACCTCTACAAAGAAAGGGTCTATCACATCTGTACAAGCTGTGTATGTACCTGCGGACGATTTGACCGACCCTGCACCTGCCACTACGTTTGCTCACCTCGATGGCACAGTTGTGCTTTCGCGTGCGCTTGCTTCGCTTGGTATTTATCCCGCAATAGACCCTCTAGAGTCTTCCTCCACAGCACTTACGCCTGAAGTGGTTGGTGACGAGCACTACAAGGTTGCGAATAAAGTAAAACAAGTCCTTCAGCGATATAAAGATTTGCAAGATATAATCGCAATTCTCGGTATCGAAGAACTTTCAGATGAAGATAAGCAAACTGTTTATCGTGCACGCAAGCTTCAGCGCTTTTTGTCTCAGCCGTTCTTTGTCGGTGAAGTATTCACAGGTACTCCCGGTAAATATGTTTCTCGTGAAGATACGGTACGCGGATTCAAAGAGATTATAGAAGGAAAACATGATGATAAACCAGAGGAGTCCTTTTACATGAAGGGTAGTATTGATGAGATAAAGTAATGTAATTTATCTAGCAAGACTTTAAGAAATATCTCTTTTAATTAAAATATGGCTAAACCGTTTCATCTGACAATCGCTCGAATAGGAGAAAATATCTTTGATGACGAAGCTGTGAAGCTTGAGTTGCCGGGTACTGAAGGCATGATGACCGTTCTGGCAAATCACGAGCCGTTTATCTCGGAGCTTTCGATGGGAGAAGCGCGCTTCGAAGCTGCTGATGGGAAAAGTTACCATGTTCCGGTACGAGATGGAGGCATAGTAGAAATCTCGAATAATCAGGCAACAGTACTATTGTAAGTTTTTAAAGTCTGTAGGTGGTAAAGATGTGACTTTTCGTGTTATAAATAAAATATTATGTCTGTACAAAATTTCCTTTTACGTCAATACGCAAAATATAAGATGAAAGATGTGCCGGAGGCACAGAGAGAAATGATGCTAACAATGGTTGAAAAGAATCCAGAGCTTTTCAAGAAAATCGGTGATGAGATTGAACGAAGGACAAAGGGTGGTGAAGCACAAATGAAAGCTACGATGGAAGTAATGAAAAAATACCGTGATGAATTATCAAAATTAATGCAATAATTATGGCGACTTCTTTATTAGCTTCAAGTGCCGTTGTGTTAGTTCTGGTACATTTGGCATCGACACTCGTCGGTGCGGGTAGTATTACCGTAGCAGAGTGGCAATATTTTCGAGCACTTATGGATGGGCGTATAGATGATGGAGAGCGAGCGCATCTTGTGGCTTTGTTTTTCTCACTTCGTTTCGCACTGGTGCTTATGGTTCTAACAGACATTGCAATTGCAACTGTGCTTTTCTTTTTGCAAGGTGCACACCCGTTTGGTTTAAATGCAATATATTGGTTCGGACTTTCTCTCGCTGTTATATTGGCAGGTGTTTCGTGGTTGCGTTTTAATGCGCGTATTCCTTTTTGGGCGGGTTCCGCTATAGCATTTTCAGGTTGGTGGTATTTGGCAGGAATGGATATGGGTTACATCCCCATTTCAGGATATTTTTCCGCGATGCTTGGATTTATCGTGTCGGTTGGAGTTATTTCCGCGTTGTTTGGTTTTGTGCGTTTTCTTGTTCGTTTGCAAGCAAATAACGCATAAATATTCAGTATGCTAAAAATAGGTATTGTTGGACTGCCAAATGTCGGGAAATCGACACTTTTTAATGCTCTCACAAAAGCTGCGGTACCTGCTGAAAATTATCCTTTTTGTACAATCGACCCTGCGGTCGGCGTCGTCGGTGTGCCGGACGAACGTCTCTATAAACTTGCAGAATTATCAAAGAGTAAAAAAGTAGTGCCTACGGCGATTGAATTTGTAGATATAGCCGGACTTGTAAAAGGTGCTTCTGAAGGTGAAGGTCTTGGAAATCAGTTTCTCGCACACATTAGAGAAGTAGACTCAATTCTTGAAATGGTGCGTTTTTTTGACGATGCCGACATTGCTCATGTTCATGGGGAAGTTGATCCCGTACGAGATATTGAAGTAATCAATTTGGAGCTTATTCTTGCTGATCGTGAACAAGTGTCGAAGCGTCGCGAAAAACTTGTGCGTGATATTCGAGCAAACTCGAAAGATGCAAAAGCCGAAGATGAAGTTCTTGTGAAAATAGAGCAAACGCTTTCTGCAGGTAAATTGGCAAAATCAATAGGTCTTTCTTCAGATGAGCTGGATACAGTAAAGCATCTAAACTTGTTAACATTGAAGCCGATACTTTATTGTTTTAATGGGAAATCCGGAGGTCACAACCTTAACGAAATGTCGGACGGTCGTGCGCAATCTGCATACGAGCTCGTGGAGTCGCTCGGCTCCCGCTACGTTTATGTGGACGCAGCGACTGAGTGTGATTTAAACGATGTGGCAGAAGAAGACAAGTCTATGTTTCGTCAAGAACTCGGCGTGCAGACAAATGGACTTGTTGACCTTATTCACAATGCATACGACACTCTCGGTCTCATTACTTTTTTCACAACCGGAGCTGACGAATCGCGTGCATGGACTGTGCTTCGCGGAGCGTCCGCTCCAGACGCAGGCGCAGCTATCCATGGAGATTTTCGCGACAAGTTTATTCGTGCAGAAGTTGTCGCGTATGACAAACTGCTTTCTGAAGGTTCGTGGAGCTCCGCTAGAGAAAATGCACTTTTAAGAACAGAAGGGAAAGAGTATGTTGTGCAAGACGGTGATGTTATGGTTTTTTTGCACAGTTAGTGCAGATATACAAAAGCATTCATGTGGGCGTGCTTATACATCGTCCAACACATCATCATAATCATTTTAATTTAGGTACAAGACCGGATAGCTCAATAATATCTCTTAACAAATACTAATAGTTTAGTATTACAACTCTTTTGAACTGTGATTTTGTGAGCGAAAAAGTGAGTGAGGTTTAACCTCACTCACTTTAAATTAAAGTGGGGTAGTCGGACTCTCCCACTTTTGTAGCCACGACAATTGTTTATAGTGTTACGTGTTGCACGTATTTTTTGAACCTAGAGGACAAAGTGTTTACGTTCTGCTCTCGTAGTGTAATATGTGAGTATATGGAAGAAAATATTGCTGTAAAAAATATAAAGAAACAACAACACCCGAAATTTGTTCGATGGGCGCTTTTAATAGGTATTGTGGTTATTCTAAATATATTTTTTGTTGTGATTCAGCAAATTATTTTTCCGGCTCCTGATTATTTAACATATTGTCCTCGCCCGACAGTTCAAGCACGAGATGCATCGAGTTGCGATTCACAAAATGGGGTGTGGACTGAATATCCGCAAAAACCGATAATACAAGATTCGTCGATGAAAGAAATAACCGGATATTGTGATTATTCGGCGAAATGTCAGCCGGCATATAAACAAGCCCGAGGACAACAGCGACTGTACTCTTTTATTCTTATGACAGTACTCGGTGTTATCGCCATTGTCATTGGAGTAGTGCCGATTGGTTCGTCTATTGTTTCGTCCGGTCTTTCATATGGTGGCGTTGTGGCGCTTGTCATAGGGTCAATGCAATATTGGGGCGACGCCGGAAACTGGCTTAGGCTTATAATTTCTGCAATTGCGCTGATTGCTCTCATCGGGATAGGAGTGCGTCGTTTCGGAGATGAGCGACACGAATAATTTTTCTGTAAGTTAATTATGGCTAGATACGATCATAAAGCGGTTGAAAAGAAGTGGCAAGAAAAATGGGAATCTGACGGCATTTATAATGCAGATGATTTGTCTAAAAAGCCGAAAGAATATGTGCTAGATATGTTTCCGTATCCTTCCGGTTCGGGTCTTCATGCTGGGCATGTGGAAGGGTATACCGCCACTGATATTTCAGCGCGTTTTGCACGCATGCAAGGTAAAGAAGTATTGCACCCGATTGGCTGGGACGCATTTGGACTTCCAGCGGAAAATTTCGCAATAAAAACAAAAACTCCACCGCGTGAAAGTACCGATAAGGCAATCAATACGTTTAGAAGACAGATTAAATCTCTCGGGCTTTCGTATGATTGGTCGCGAGAAATAGGTACACACACACCGGAATATTATCGCTGGACTCAGTGGTTTTTTCTTATGTTATACAAACACGGTCTCGCATATCGCAAAAAGGCAAAAGTGAATTGGTGTTCTTCGTGCCAGACTGTGCTTGCAAATGAACAGGTAGTAGACGGGGCTTGCGAGCGTTGCGGTACTGAAGTTAAACAGAAAGATTTGGAGCAATGGTTTTTCAAAACGACTGCTTATGCAGAAGAGCTTTTATCCGGACTTGATAATATTGACTGGCCTGAGTCAACAAAAATAGCTCAACGAAACTGGATAGGGAAAAGCGAAGGAGCTGAGATAGAGTTTGCACTGGATGGGCGAGATGAAAAAATAAAAGTTTTTACAACACGTCCAGACACTCTTTTTGGAGCTACTTATCTGGTTCTTGCACCAGAGCATCCTCTTGTGGAAACTCTTGCAAGTGATGCAAAAAATGAAAAAGAAGTTCGTGAATATGTAAAGACTACGAGCAACAAGACCGACATGGAGCGAAATGTTGAAGGAAGAGAAAAAACAGGCGTTGAATTAAAAGGTATCAACGCGATAAATCCTGCAAATAACGAAGCATTGCCTATTTTTCTAGCAGACTATGTTTTCGGTAGTTATGGTACGGGGGCAATCATGGCTGTCCCGGCGCACGATGAGCGCGACTTTGAATTTGCAGAAAAATTTGGATTACAGGTACGACAAGTGATAGCTCCTTTTTTGTATACGAACGAAGGCAAAGATGCTGTTCGTGATGATAAGGAAACTGTACGTCGCAAGACTGCGTATGTTTTGCTGAAACACTGGAATCAAGATAAATATCTTTGTCTTGATTGGAAGAAATTTGGATGGCATTCAGGTATCATCGGTGGTATCAAAGAAGGAGAAACCGCGGAAGAAGCTGCGATACGGGAAATTCTTGAAGAGACAGGATATTTATCACCAGAGCTCGTGAAAAACTACGGAGTCATCCACAACAGTTTTTTTGCTCAACATAAAGATGTAAATAGGTATGCGGAGGGCGTAAATATGGTATTTAAATTACGCAATGGGGAAAAACGAGACGCAATACCAGAAGAAACGATACACCATGATGCAATTTGGGTGGATACGGAAAACATGCAAGATTTTCTAAATTTGCCGAACTTTGACTTTTTTTGGAATCAGATTCAAACAGGTGACATTTGTTATACGGGTGCCGGTGTAATTATCAACTCGGGTGATTTTACAGGTACTGATAGTAATGAAGCAAAGCGTGCCATCACCGAGATGGTCGGTGGAAAAATGGTAACAACTTATCGTTTACGTGACTGGCTTGTTTCTCGGCAGAGATATTGGGGTGCACCTATACCGATTATCTATTGTGAAAAATGTGGTACCGTTCCAGTGCCAGAAGAAGACCTGCCGGTACTTTTACCAGAAGATGTAGACTTTATGCCGACAGGTGAGTCACCGCTTGTGCATTCAAAATCATTTCATGATGTGTCGTGTCCTTTGTGCGGTAAACCTGCACGAAGAGAATCGGATACGATGGATACTTTTGTATGTTCTAGCTGGTATTACTATAGATTCACTGACCCTAATAATGATAACGCTTTTGCTTCGGAAAGTTCCATTAAAAAATGGATGCCGGTGAATCTTTATTTGGGTGGAGCGGAACACACAGTGTTGCATTTACTTTATGCACGTTTCTTTACGAAAGTTTTGCATGCTTTTGGTTATACGGAATTCGATGAACCTTTTTTGAAACTTCGTCATCAAGGAATGATACTGGCGGAAGACGGTCGCAAAATGAGTAAATCTCTCGGTAATGTCATAAATCCAGACGACGTTGTGCGCGAGTACGGAGCAGATACTTTGAGATTGTATGAAATGTTTATGGGACCTATTGATGTGCAAAAGCCATGGAGTACTAAAAATATAAAAGGAGCATATCGTTTCGTTGACAGGGTTTACAAGCTACTCTCTTCTCGCAACAAAAAAGAAGAAGATTCTTTTGCACCTGTTTTGCACGAAACCATAAAAAAAGTCGGAGAGGATATCAAAGAATTGAAGTTTAATACCGCAATCAGTCAGTTAATGATTTGTTTGAACAAAATGGAGTACGGTGTGAGTGATGAATCTCTTAAAATATTCGCGCGTTTACTCGCACCTTTTGCTCCGCATTTGGCGGAAGAAGTTTGGCACGAGCTAGGTGAGAATAATTCGGTACATAAATCAACATGGCCAAAATACGACAAAGCATTGCTGGCAACAAGTGCAGTTAAGATTGTCGTCCAAGTAAATGGTAAACGTCGCGGGGAAATGGAGCTCGCTCCCAATGTTTCTGAAGAAGAAGCTCTCGCAGGTGCTCGTGCCATTTCTTCTGTTGCAGAAGCTGTTGCAAACAAAGAACCAAAACGTGTTATTTATGTGCAAGGGCGTATTTTAAATATTGTAATTTAGTTTATTTCTATGTTGGGGTGTTAAGTTTGTGCACTCACTGTCTTAAGCATAATAAAACGTATAAGAAACGGTAAGAATGAGATAAATATAATTCCAAGACTTATTGGAAGTAAATATTGTTCTGTGCCGGGAACGGAGCGACCGAGAAAATATCCGAGTGAAATCATGATAGGGCTCCAAAGAAAAGCTCCTATAACATTGGCTCGCAAGAAACGCTCGTAGTCCATATGAGCAATACCCGCCAAGGGTGGCATGACTGTGCGGACGATAGGTACAAAGCGTGCGAGGATAATTGCGCGGGTTCCGAACCGTTCATAAAAGCGCTCTGTGCGTATGATGTATTCAGGTTTTACAATGCGCGGATAACGGCGCAAGATGCGCTCACCTGAATGGCGTCCAATCCAGTATCCTGTTGTGTCACCTAGTATCGCTCCCGCAATTACAATCGCAATAAGCCACAACGGATTCAGTGTTCCGTTTGAAGCTACAAGACCGGCTGCAAAAAGTAGACTATCTCCAGGTAAAAATAAACCGATTAGAAATCCGGACTCAGCGAACACTATTGAGAATATTCCAATATAACCCGCTGTTGTTACGATAATCACCGGATTTACCATTATGTCCCTGAAGAAATCAAGCATAATTTCTATATTAGAGCATATTTGTGTTGTTTAAGAAACGGTGGATTGGTAATTTGGTGTTGTAAACAAAAAACGCGGGACGTGGCTGGCCAGCCACGTCCCGCGTTTTTTGTTTACAAGAGCTTGCTATACTATATTATGTTAGATGATGCATACTCTTTTACACTGGATTACTTCAGCAGTTGCTATTAGCATCTCTGCGTATTTGGTGCCGGGTGTGCACGTTACCCTTTTAGGGGCACTTACACTTGCTGTAGTGCTAGGTTTTATAAACTTGTTTATAAAACCTATTGTGTCAATCCTCACGTTTCCGATTACCATACTTACATTAGGTCTTTTTTCTCTCGTTATAAACGCTCTGCTTATTATACTTTCGGCAACGCTTGTACCGGGTTTCTTTGTGAGTGGTTTTTTGGCGGCGTTTATCTTTGCACTTGTACTTGCGTTTATTAACACAATATTTGGAGTTCGCTTCTTTCGGGTTTAATATAAG
>UOEV01000074.1_pt1 | contig 21058 bp, 20 predicted proteins | sample 1989421 | NCBI WGS metagenome assembly UOEV01 (sample SAMEA4712198, study PRJEB27164) | hydrothermal vent metagenome | biome: marine basaltic hydrothermal vent biome; feature: marine hydrothermal vent; material: mineral | place: Pacific Ocean | collected 2011-06-14/2011-07-23 | depth 1691 m
AAGTCTCGTTTTGTGATGAAATCATAACCTTTGCTCGAACTTTTTTCCAATCGCGGAGCGATTGATTAACTTGCAACGCGCGGAGCGCGTGGTGACTCTAAACTTAATCTTACGCATTGGAGTCCATTGTGACGCGCCATACGCCTCGCTCCACTCGGCGTACCGCCAAAACAAAACATTTCCTTTCAATTTTTTGCGGCTCCCCCAGACCCCCACCGCATGGAAAAGAAGAAGGAAGGAAATGTTTTGTTTTTTCGGGTTCGCTACAGTCACTTCAAAACGACTCATTAAACAAGTTTTATTGCTTACGCAATACCATTTGTCATTTTTCCGTTCCCTTGCGAACTTGGCGCTACCTCGCGGACATTTGTGGCAACTCTGATATATGCTCACACACAAGCACCTCGCACTGGCCACTCACTTCGTTCGTGACGCCTGCTCGGTGTTGTCGTGTTCGCTTTCGAATAAATTCAATTTAATGAACCTAAAAAATCCTTGTAACGCCCTCTTACTCCTTCAATTATATCTGCATAGAACAATATCTTGAAATTATTGGAACGATGTTTCATTCTTGCTTTTAAATCAGCGTTAACTTTTGAGCCAACTAAATAGGCACTGTAACTTGAAAAGGTTTTATATTTATCTGCGAGTGTAACGTAGGTCTCAAGTTGATTGAGGTCATCAACAGTAAGTTCATGAGCAGACCTTTTAAGTTCTAAAATTATAAGTCGGTCTCCTACAGTACCGCATACAAAATCTGGTCGTTTGCTACCATACTTCTTTTTATCGCTTTTTGATAGTTCTTTACCTATAAAAGTCCGGATCGTTTTATTTGAAATCATTAACCAATATTTTTCATCAATAAGCCACATCGCGCGCTCTAAAATTCTATGAATTGAGTTATCTCCATTAATTTCAAGAGTTTTTGGGTCAGCAATTCTTTCTTCAAAAAGATCAATAGTATCAAGACGATTCTTTACTTGTTGGGAGACGTTTGTAATTACATTCAATTCCCAATTTTTTAGCAATGTATCTAAATCTTCTAAGGCGCGCTGTTTCTGCTTTGGTAGTTTTTTTATAACAGAAAGAAATGCTTCACTGAAACCTGCACTTGCGCTAGTAAGGACATCACTTAATTCTATAAGTGTTTCACTGAAAGATTCAAAATCTCTCTTTGACAACTTATCTGTATCAACTTGAGATATTATATCTTTTAAAATTTGGGGATGTTGTTCTACTAATTTTGTAGCATCTCCTGATTTTTTATTTGGTACATTTTTAGTTATTTTTTCTTGTAAATCCACAGCCTTCTCCCATCCTAAAATGTCAGCCAAATCAGTATCAACAGCATGTTTAATCATCTCCCACTGTCCAGGTTTATTTATATGAAAAGTAGCTCTACCTCCTGGACACCATTTTGATAAAGTGAGGCGGTCTGTAACCTCGCCAAATTCTGGATTTGTTTTTGTAACCTGAACACTTGTGTTTCGTGTAATAGACTTTTTTGCTTTTACCCAGTCAGGTTCAAATTTTATGCCACCACATTCCGTGCAGTTTTCACTCTTTTGTCCATTCAAAAAGCCACACTTACTACAAACTTTTTTATTTTTATGGATTTTTTTGCCATAATTTATTTTTTTACTCGATACTCGAGTAATAAGTAGGAATTTTCTAGCGGTTTTGCATGTACGAGTTCAAGAGTCTTTATCTTGTTCAATTCTTCTGGTGTATGTAAAGATTCACCATCCATCAATGTTGATGTATCTTTTCCACCTACAAGAGCAGGGGCAACGACAATCACAATCCGATTAACTAGCCCTTTTCTAACAAGCGTAGCGTTAAGAGTACCTCCTGATTGAATCGTGAGTTTTTCTGCTCCACATTCTTCTTTTAATTTTGTAAATAAATCTTCAAAATCTATATTCTTGTCGTATTCAAAAATAGAAATGTTCTCAAAATCTTTTTTAGATGGTATAGCGGGATGATTTTTATTTGTTGTAACAATAATAAGATTTTTAGCCTTCTTTGCTAGATAGGTAACACCTTGTGTTGTTAGGTGTGGTTCATTATCTATTACTACAAAACTTACAGGCAATTTCTCTGGATCATCAGTCCTTTCGTTTATACCTATTTTCGCAAATACCCTCCCTGTATTTAATGAGAATAAATCCGTGTCTTGCTCTAGGTCATAATATTGTTGCAACCCCTCTTCCAAACCAGATATTTTTGGATAGTCAGTATCAACATCCATTACATCAGTATCGCCGGTAGATATTTTTCCATCTACCGACATAAGCATAAACAAAGTTGTTTCTGGTCTTTTCATATCTATTTATCATTAAATACTAGATGGATTATTTTTCGTGCAATATTGAGTCTTTCAAGAATTTTAACATCTTCTTTGTAAAACCCTTGGAGCAAAGAATGAAACTCTGGACTCAGTTCTTGTATTTTTGCAAGCCTCTGCTTGGGTGCTGGCGTCCATATTTGTCGTATATCGAAAAATAATTCGGTAAGAATAAATATTTTATTTGCTAAGATAAGATTTGCAGTTGTAGAATCACTTACCATGATGTTTTCAACATATTTAAACTGGTCTTCACTGTCAAAACGGAATTGTCCAAGCTGATGTTCATCAATAGGTTTCTTGCCAGCTTCCAAAACTTTCTTAATTTTTGTTTCTAGTTTCTTAATTGTCTCGTCTTTGTCATATAAGATTTTTGCTACTGCCCACAATCCAGCCGCATCGTCTTTGTGGGTTTCCCAATATTCAAATGCTCCATTTGCCGTAGTATAGATAATCTCGAAAGCTTGCTCATTGCGGTATTCAACACAACGACGATAACCTTTGTTTAGGATAACTACTAAATCGACGTCACTATCTGTACGATTATTTCCACATGCCCAAGAACCAAACATAACCACGCCTAATACATCAGAACGTTGTTTTAACTCTTCAATAAAATTTTCTGTTTCTTGATTCATAGAATTATTTCAAAAGTTCGTTGGTAGTAACACCAACAGCCTTAGCTAACTTAGCAATGGTCGCAAGCGTTGGATTTGTTTTACCATTTTCAATGGTACTGATAAAACCACGGTCAACACTGAGCTCTCTTGCAATATCGCCCTGTGATATATCTTTTTCATTTCTAATCCGCTTGAGATTCTCTCCAAGCCTTATCGATTCATTTTTCATTACCCACAGTATATCGATTAGTATAGTATACCACAATAGTATGATATACTATACTAATAGCGAACCCGAAAAAACAAAACATTTCCTTCCTTCTTCTTTTCCATGCGTGGGGGTCTGGGGGGAGCCGCAAAAAATTGAAATGAAATGGTTTTGTTTTGGCGGTACGCCGAGTGGAGCGAGGCGGGAGTGGCGCGATGGAGTTGTCGTCGTGCGCGCCGAAAGCGCGCACGACTTCGGCGCTTGGGAAGCGCGGGAAGTTAGCACAAAATAACGGCGCGCCGAAGGCGCGCCGTTATTTTGTGCTAACTCCCGAAGGAATTTCTGTTTGTTTGTGACCCTACGGGGAGTCGAACCCCGATTACCGCCGTGAGAGGGCGATGTCCTAGCCATTAGACGATAGGGCCATGTTTGTTTAATTTAATTCCAGCGTTTATTTGTATTTGCTCGAGTTTATTCTCGAGAATATTTTACTTGTGTATTCACTCAAACGCTCGTGTCTTTGACACACACCTCAACGGGCTATTTATACCAGAAAAAACGTAGTCATGCCAGCTCTCGTGCTAGCTTTTACTCTTCCATTCGTGCTCTTGTCGCACCAATTTATCTTTATCGAGCGGGTCTGCAAGGAGCGCTTCAACAATGCGCTCCGCACGTATACTCTGTGAACCTTTCACGAGAAAAAGATCTCCTTTTTGAGCAAGACCGGATACGGTATCGACAGCATCAAATGCCGAATCAAAAGTAAACACAGCATCTTTTGCAAGTCCCGCTTCGCGAGCAGAGTCAGCTATCCCTCTGGAGCGCACTCCCACAGCAATAACAATATCCGCAATGCCTGCAACTAATGTACCGATGCGCTTGTGCTCCTCAACAGAATACCTACCGAGCTCAAGCATGTCTCCGAGCACGGCGATGCGACGTTTTGCTTTTATGAAAGTTTTTAATGTTATAAGCGCCTCATCAACTGCTGCGGGTGATGCGTTATACGAATCGTCTATTATGCACGAACCGTTTTTCCCATGCAAAAGTCTCCCGCGTCCGGGAGGTGGTGCATACTCAGAAAGTCCTGAAAGTGCATCTTTGATAGGTATGTCAAGAACTTGCGCAACAGCTAGTGCAACGGCACCGGGGGCTACTTGGTGGCGACCTGCTGAACCTCGCACTACGAGTCGTTCCGTTTCGCCACAAATGTGTACATCTGCTTGCATCCCTTCAACTTTTTCATCTTCTTCAAATGCTCGTATATTTTCAAAACGCACATCTGCATCTTTTTCTGTACCATATGTAATAACGCGTGCAGGTAAACGCTTTGCCATCATTAGAGCGTATTGGTCATCTGCTGAAACAATAAGAGGAGCCGATGGAGCAAGCGCATACGCCGGAGCAAATTCCTCATCGCGCACCGATTGCGGTGTAGGATACGCTTCCACATGCACAGGCACGTCCGGAAGACGCGTCACAACAACTACGTTAGGCGTAGCGATACGTAAAATTCGCGCAAGATCTCCCGGTCTATCTGCACCAACTTCCAAAACAAGCAGTTCCGGATAATGGTTCGGTAAAAACAAAAGTGCGAGCGCTTCTCGAAAAACACGGAGCCATGCAAAAGCGTTTGTCCATGGATTTTTGGAACCTATGATTGTAAGTGGGACACCAAATTCACTATTAAAACTTTTTTCACTTTTATATAAAAAGAAACGTCCTGAAAGAGCTGCCGCTATCGCATCTTTCGTGGACGTCTTCCCTACACTACCGGTCACCATTACGATTGTTGGTTTATATTTACGAACAATTCCTCTGGAAAGAGTGGCGAGAATTGATGCAACTATATTGCGCATGATGTGTTTTATTGTCATAAAGATTTATTTGTTATACCGCGATCCGGAGCAATATTGTAGTAATTTATAAGAAAATGCGTCAAATCCATAAAGCTTGTCGTGAGTGTCTCCGCGGAATACTCAGCACCATGTGGGTCGTCCGTGTACAAAAGAATAATAAACCTAGGAGCGTAACTTGGAAAGAAGCCTACGAACGAGTGAAAAAATCTATTTTTATAATACCCTCCTTCCGGCTTCGTCAGTTGCGCTGTTCCTGTTTTTACTGCAACTGACATTGTCGGTATTCTTGCCTTTCCATGCGAAAGTTCATCATCCATAAGAGCATCCATCATAGTTACCGTTTCTTGTGTTGACTTCGCTGAAAAGACGCGCTCTTTCGCACTCCAATCAGGATATTCTATTTTGCCGGACTGAAGTATTTTCTCACTCACGAGATGCGGAGCAACCATAACCCCGCCATTTGCGAGTGCCCCAATCGCGCGTATCATCTGCATCGGTGTCACGGCAATACCTTGCCCAAAAGCTGCAGTGTCATATTCAACTTGACGCGGACTTTTCAAATTTGAAAGAAGTGCTGTTGTCTCGCTCGATAAATCAACACCTGTTGCATGTCCGAAAAGTTTCATAAAATACGCACGCTGTGTATCGTTCCCCAATTGTGTTGCAATCCATGAGGCACCGACATTTAGTGATTGTTTGATTATCTCAATCATCGGTATTACGCCTCTAGCTTTGTTGTCCCAATTACAAATGCGCGCTTTATCAACGGTGATGCAACCAGTATCATCATATGTGGTTTGCGGTGTAATAACACCCGCGTCAAGTCCGGACGCCATCGTAAGAGCTTTTACTATTGAGCCAAATTCATATACATGTTCAACTAGCGGATTACCAAAAGTCGAAGCGTCTTCATTTTCAAAATAATTCGGATTAAATGTTGGAACGCTACCAAGTGCCACTATCGCACCTGTTGAAGGAATCATAATTATTCCACCTGTTTCTTTTGAAGAAAACTTCTTTTGCACTCGTGCGAGGTCATCCATTAAATGTTGCTCTAGTTCCGGCTCAATTGTCGTTACAATGTCACCCTGACGTGAACTGTCAGCGTCAACAAAAAAGTTTCCGGCATCTGAAAAAAGCTGTGCAAAGAAATTGCGGTATGTCGATCCTGAACGAAAAAGCACACTATTGTAATATCTTTCAAGTCCGTATCTACCACTTAAAGTATTGTCGTCATTATATGCGACAAATCCTATTGTGTGTGCCGCAAGAGTTCCCGCCGGATATATTCTCCACCTCTCACGTATGACTTGCACTCCGTGGATTTTTTGTCTGGCAAGTTTCTCACCTGCTTTTTTTGAAAGATGATGTGCAACTTCTTCGTACGGATCATTCTTTTTTTGTGCCAATTCAAAAAAAGTTTTTTCGTTTATCGGTGTTATCGCATTGATAGCATTATATGCCATTTTAATATTCTTTAATTCTCCCGGGTGTACCGCAACCAGAAAACCGTTTTCAAGTGTAGCTACCGCTATGTGTGTGCCATCTTTACGCGTAAAATATATTGTCCCGCGATCGTAAAGAGTACTTGTATCCGCGCTGTATTGTCGTTTCGCTTTTTGCGCATACAAATTACCGTACATTATTTGAATTACAAAAAGTCTGCTTATAAGCACTATTGCGATGACGCCGAGTATCCCCAAAAGAATACGTAGTCGAAATATAAAAATAGCTCGCATGCACGAAAAAAATTATTGTGTTCTCATCGAGACAGCTGTTTGTGTTCCTTCAACATACGCAACACTTATCGGTTTTACAAAATCTTGCGCGGACAAATCTGTTTTATTTATCGTCGATATAGTTGAAAAATATTCTGCGTCAAGCGTTGCGACTTTTGCACTCATATCGCGCATAGCTTCAGCCGATTGCATTTGCAACACACCGTAAGTCATGACAGTTGCCAAAAGCCCTATATATCCAACCAACAAAAACCCGACAAGTATCAAAAGCGGACGTACCGGAGAAGCAATGGCACCGATGATTATTTTTTTGAAATTATGCATAAAGACGTTGGATTGAATGAGTAATTGTTTTTTTAGTTATAGAATCTCCGCATGCAAATACACGCAACTTTGCACTACGAGAACGACGGTTTGTTTCCAGTTCGTGCTTTGAAGGGACAACAGGTTTGCGAGTCACAACTATTCCCTTTCCTTCATATGCAAAATCACGAAACATATTTTTTACAATGCGGTCTTCGATACTATGAAATGTAATAACCGCCACGCGACCTCCTGTTCTGGAACGAGAAACAGCAGATGCAATGCCATCACGAAGCGCTCCCAGCTCGTCATTGACCGCAATACGTAATGCTTGAAACGTACGTGTGGCCGGATGGACACGTCTGTGCTGGTACCATGCCGGCGTGGCTATCTCGATTACTCGCACCAAATCCCCTGTTGTCAAAATGCGTTCATTTTGCCTTTCGTGCACAATAGCTTTAGCTATCGGACGAGCAAAACGCTCCTCTCCAAACGTGCGTAAAATGTCAGTGAGCTCTTCTTCAGATGAGCTATTTACAATTTCCGCAACAGAGTTCCCTTCATTTTTGCCATACGTCATCAAAAGTGGTTCATCTTTTTGTTGAAATGAAAAACCTCTTCCGGACGTTAGTTGAAAACCACTCCAGCCCAAGTCAAATAATGACTTATCAACTTTATCGATTCCTAATTTGTCTAGGATAGTTGAAAAGTTACGAAAATTGTTTTCTACAAGCTCGATGCGAGGAAGATTTTTTTGTGCTTTTCCTGTTGCTTTTTCTTTCGCTCGATTAAGTGCATCGCTGTCCGCATCAATCCCAACGATGGTCCCTGTGGAATCAAGTTTCGAAAGAAGCTTGATGAAATGCCCCGCTCCGCCAACAGTTGCATCGACAATAGTATCTCCGGGAGCAATCTCAAGTGCTTCTACTGCTTCTTCCAAAAAAACTGTTTCGTGATGCGGTTCCATAAAATACTAGTGTTTATCGTTTTCCCCGAGTTCTTCTACATAAGCATCTGCATTTTTCTCAATCGCTTTTGTGTATTTCTTCCATGCACCCTCTTCCCATATTTCAACTCTATCTGCTACACCTGCGACAACGGCTTTGTCTGTAATAGAAGCGAACGCTTTCAGATTTTCAGGAACGAGAACACGTCCGGACTTATCAACTTCAGCTTCAAAAGAACCTGCCAAAAAAAGTCGTGCAAGACCTCTGCGCGAAGCGATACCGTTTATATTTTCTGCATATGTTTGCGCCTCTTTTTCCCATGCCTTTCTAGAATATAAATAGAGACAATGATCAAGACCGCGCGTAACGACAACGTTTCGACCAAGGTCTTTTCGAAATTTTGCCGGTACAGATATACGATTTTTTGTGTCAAACGTGTGTAGATATTCTCCAAGAAACATAATGATGTTGGTGATACTTCGTGAGACGCATAAAGCACTCTATCCCACTTTGTACACCGTATAAGGTATTATATCCCACAATCACCCACAAACTTAGTATTTATCCACACTTATCAAGCGTCTGGAATTTCTCCAACTTAAAAATGCGCTTTCGTTTAAAACAAAAAATGTTTTGCAACTAAAAAGACCGGCCGGTTTCGTTCCGAAACCGGCCGGTCTTTTATATATTCGTAATATTATGCTTCTTCTTGTGGGGGACGCATAATCGGAAATATCTGTGCTTCGCGCACAGAAACTCCTTCCAAAAAGCTAAACAGCCTCTCAGAAACACCAAAACCAAAAGTCGGTGGCATGCCGTATTCCAGCGCTTCCACATATGATTTGTCGTTCATCTGAGCTTCATCATCACCCGCGTCTCGCAATTCTTGCTGATGTGCAAAACGTTCTGCTTGATCAAGCGGGTCATTTAACTCGCTAAAACCTTTACCGACTTCCGATCCGGCAATGAGCACTTGAAATCGCTCAACTACTCGCGGGTCTTTCTCGCTACGCTTTGCAAGCGGTTCCATGTAAACAGGTACGCCTATAAGGAAACCCGGACCTGAAAGTGTTTTTCTAATATGCTTCCAAAGAGTGTCGATTCCTCGTTCCAGATTAAATCCTTTTTTATCAAACTTTATATCATTCGATTCAAGCGCTTCTCGCACGTCATCAACCGTTGTGTTTAGCGGGTCTATGTCAAACTTATCATTAATGAGTTTGCAAAAATCATATCGTTCCCACGAAGTATCTAAATCAACTTCGTATCCACGTATCGTAAATGTTCGTTTACCGTACACATCGTCTGCAATTTTTCTGTAAAGTTCCGTGACCATTTCCATTCCCTGTTCATAATCCTTAAACGCTTCATAAAATTCAACTTGTGTGTAATCTTGCGCATGCTCTGCGCTCATACCTTCGTTTCTAAATATACGTCCTATTTCAAAAACTTTTGGTAAGCCCGCCACCATAAGTCGTTTTTGCCAAAGCTCGCCTGCACTGATACGCAAATACACATCTATGTCTAGTGCATTGTGATGAGTTACAAAAGGTCTCGCATCTGCTCCTCCTGTTGCTGTTTCAAGTACCGGAGTTTCCACTTCAACATATCCATGATTGAGTAAATATGTACGAATTGTATTCCAAAAAATCGAACGCCTGCGAAAGCGGTCAGCTAGTTCTTTAGAAATCAAAATATCTAGATAACGCTTTCGGTATCTTTTATCGTCATCTTTAATTCCAAACCACTCGTCAGGTATTGGTCGAACAGACTTTGCAAGTATTCTGCATGAAAAAACAGACAGAGATGGCATACCGCGCTTTGTGGTAAAAGCTGTACCTGAACATTCGATAAAATCTCCAACGTCTACCGTTCTGGCGAAAAAAGAAAATACTTCATCTCCTGAAACATCTTTTTTCAAATACCCTTGTACGCGCGCTGTGCCGTCAAATATATCAAAAAAGACGGAACCCCCATGCTCACGAATAGACATTACTCTACCCGCAAGAGTAATGGGTTCTTTATCTTCTTCCAGAGTGGAATGTTTTTCCAGGAATACAGCTCCAGAGTGTGTACGAGATGAACGAGAAGGAAACGGATTAATACCATCCTCTTTCAAACGTTCAATTTTTGCGAGTCTTTCGTTACGAATATTTTCCAGTGACATTATTAACACTATATCAGAAAATCTCTTCGTGCGAAGCGCGAAGAGATTTCATTAGAATCCATTGGGGGAAACCCTACGAAACTTTTTCTATTTTATATGTTTGTTTGCCGTTTGGTGTTTCAAACGTAAAAGAATCATCTTTCTTTTTTCCCATAAGCGCCGCTCCGAGCGGAGAAACATGAGAAAGTTTATGCGCGCGCATGTCAGCCTCCTCGCTTCCAACAATCGTGTATTCATATGAGGTCCCGTCATCTTCACGACTAATAGTTACGACTGACCCAAAACCAACTTCATTTTTGTTTTTACCATCTGTAATGATTTGAGCATTCTTAATGACTTCTTCCAAACGATTTATTCGGTCTTCTGTTGCCGCCTGCAGTTCTCTCGCTTCTTGATACTCTGCATTTTCAGAAAGGTCTCCAAGCGAACGAGTATACTCGAGCTGTTTGGCAATTTCTGTACGTCGGTCAGTTTTAAGATACTCGAGCTCCTCGATCATTTCATCAAACTTTTCTTGCGAAACTACTGTACCTTGTGTTTCTTCCATAATGCGATGTAACGATTAATGTGCATTATTGTACGCGAGCACAGCAAGAGTGCAAGCTCAAAAAAATGCGAAAGTTAACATTTGCACTTTTTAAATTCATAAACAACATACACACTGTCGATAAAAAATCATATGCATGTGCTTTTTTGCGTATAAAACGTGTCATAAAAATCATCTTTTTGATACAGTACTCGTTGCAACAATTACCTTCCCTGTTCCACCAACATAAACCGAATTCTCTCTATGAAGCATTTCAAAAAGGTCGTGCATCACATTCACAGCCTGCTCTCCGGCACCGGAAGGTCCTCTTTCCAAAACAACTGCAAAAGAATATCGCGGATTATCGTACGGGAAAAAACCTTCAACCCACGCGTTGTCATATTCATTATGCACTCCAACTTGTGCAGTGCCCGTCTTTGCCGCAATAGCTACATAAGGAAAATTCAGAGCTCCTGCAAGAGCGCTTGTAACACCCATGCGCATTCCCTTGCGCACGATAGAGAGTTTTTTTAGATCAACGGGAACTTGTGTTTTTGCTGTCGTGTCTCCTTCATGTAGATAAGGTGTAACGAGTGTCCCTCCATTTGCTACAGCAGCTGTAGCGCGCGCCATTTGTATTGGAGTTACTTGCATACCGTATTGACCTATTGCAGTGAAATATGTATCCCCCAAATACCACGGCGCACCGAAAACTTTTTCTTTCCATGCAGGGCTCGGAATAACTCCTGATGCTTCGTTTGGCAAATCAATACCCGTTCGTTCTCCGAGCCCGAACTGTCGATACCAATAATCAAGTCTGTCAATTCCAAGACCTTTCATGTTCTTGAAACCTCCGCCTACCGTATAGAAAAATATGTCAGAAGACCACGCGATAGCTTTTTCAACATTAACAGGACCTAGAGCGCGCCAACCGTTGTATACATAATTTTTACCCGGGTGATATGGATTCGGAATAAGCAAACGCCCCTTGTCATCGATAACCGTATCTTTTGTAATTATCCCATCAGTAAGAGCTCCGGAAGCGACAAACGGCTTTACGGTCGAACCAGGAGTGTATACTCCCTGCACCGCGTGATCCAAAAAAGGATGCCCTTCGTCCGTATTGTAACTTGCAATATCACTCGCCGGACCACCGTTTACCATTACATTTGGATTATAGCTTGGGTATGAAACGATAGCTCGCACTGCTCCTGTGCGAACATCCATAATCACGCCGGCGCCCGCAACAAAATGCTCGCGCTTCGCAACGTTAGCAACGGCCTTTGCAAAATCTCGCTCTAGTGATGCATCAATAGTTAAAACAAGTGGAGCACCTTCTTTTACAGGTACAACAATACCTTGCGAACGAATATTACCGAGTGCATCACGCTCCGTAAGAATTTTCCCATTTTTTCCTATCAAAAGTTGATTGTATTTAGCTTCTAACCCTGCCAAACCAACCTCTGCAGTATCGTAGTATCGTCCATGCGAATCTTTTTTCGGTGATGATACGTAACCGATAATTTGCCCAATCGCAGGCAATGTATAATAACGACGAACACTTCCGTCACTACGTCTGCGATTCTCTGCAAGAACAACACCATGTTCATCTGTAATAATGCCTCGCGGTGCAAAAAGTGTTTTTGCTTCAAGACTGTTATGTGCGCTTTCTTGAGCAAAAACATTTCCACGCACAACTTGCAAATATCCTGCGCGCAACAATAAAATTAAAAATAACACCCCAACAAAAACAAACAAACCTACAAAAGTACTGTGCGATATTGATTTTTCAAATCTTCCTTCAAACTGCGCACGATTAAACTTAGGCAAATTACTGGCATCCAAAAAAATCTCATCAGGAGCAATCTCGTGGTCAATAATTTTTTTGCGACTATGTTTCTTATTCACATTTCGTTTACGACGAAAAAAAATCATGAGACAAAGAGATACGTACGCGCAAGACGACGCATAAGTAAACTAATAAGCATAATTACAAAACCCCACACACTGGCAACAGGCATTATTGATGCACCGTGAACAAAATAAATCGCATCAAACAAAAGTCCTACGGCAAGAGCTACCGGCGGATTCCAAACAGAAGCTACCACGGCACACAAAACAACGTACTTCCATGGAAAGAAAAACGGAGCGATAAGTGCAAAAATACTGATAACTTGTCCAAACTTTTTTCCTGAAATCATACAACTAGACGTTATTTTAAATGGATTTTTTTGGAACAATTTCAACCATTGTAACTGTAAAAGGGTTCACGGACGGTCGTATAAGTAGTGTTATAACGACAGCTGTTTTATCTTTATCGATATATCCTACCGTACCAATCGGTTGGATACCGTAGCCGGGCACAAAAACAGTATCGCCAATGGTTGTGCTTGCTTGTCTTGGAAGCTCTGCTGTAAAAGCTCCGGCTCCGGCTCCCTCAAGCACAATAGGAGTCCGTTTACTTCCAATCCACGCAGTTGTAGTTGCTTCCGGCGAAGAAAAAAGTACTACACGCGAAGAATGCTTTGAAACAGAATTCACAGTACCTATCGGCACACCTCCGTCAGCGAGAACACGGTCTCCGACAGAAACAAAATCGGCACTCCCGGCATCGGTAACAAGCGTGTCATATAGAGACTCCGGAGGGCGCGCAAGCACATTTGCCACGACACCGGGCACCTTAAGTGAAGAAATACCAATGAGCTGTGTCAAATCCTGTACTCGTGCAAAAAGAGCTCTATTTCTTATTAAGAGTTTATTATTCTTGGAAATAAGTGCGTCTCGTTCACGCACAACATCACTTATGTTTGCAAAACTTCCGGTCAAAGTATCCACGCTCGCACTAAGAGCCGTACCTGTACGAAGTATCGGCGAAATCACAGCAATAAAAACTCCCGGCATCACAACACGCAAGAGCACTACAAATACACCGACGACAATCGTCGCGATACCAAACGACATGAATCGCATGTCGACAAACAAACTACGTCTGCGATAAGATTGCTTCTTCATGAAGAAATATGTCTGTAAACGGACTCGGGTCCTCGGTAATAATTCCTGTTCCACGCACGACCGACGTGAGCGGGTCTGATGCAACACGCACGGGAACACCTAACATTTTAGCAAGAAGCTCGGGCAAACCGCGCAACAATGCACCGCCTCCAAAAACAACTACACCTCTTTCAAGCACATCTGACAATAATTCCGGTGGTGTTTTTTCAATAACATCTTTAAGGGCATCCAACAGTCCGTCGAGTGCCGGAGAAAGCGCCTCGCGAACATGATCGTGTGTCAAAATAACCTCTCGCGGAAGACCTGTCGCTAAGTCGCGACCTCGTATAGGACGCATCAAATCTTCCGTCTGAGGCAACACTGATCCAACAGATATTTTTATGCCTTCTGCAGTTCTTTCTCCGATAGAAAGCTGAAATTCATTTCGAACATAATCAATAATGTTTTCATTAAAATGATCCCCTGCAATTGGGGAGCTTTTAGAAGCAACGGAACCCCCGAGCGACAACACTGCGATATCGCAAGTCCCTCCTCCTATATCAAGCACCATTGTTCCTATTGCTTCGTGTACCGGAAGTTTTGCGCCTATCGCTCCGGCAATAGGTTCCTCTACCAAAAATACTTCACGCGCACCTGCTGTAAAAGCTGCGTCACGCACGGCGCGACTTTCAACATTTGTAACACCCGTCGGCACTCCAACGACAACTCGTGGACCAAAAAAACGCAATCTTTCACCTTGTGCTTTTCCTATTAAATACGCTAGCAATTCCTCTGTTGCTTCAAAATCTGAAATGACACCGTGCGAAAGTGGTCGCACTGCTCGAATATGTGGAGGGGTTTTGCCTAACATGGCTTTTGCCTCGCCTCCAACAGCAACCATTTGACCAGTCTTGTCATTTATTGCAACAACTGATGGCTCGTTAATGACAATCCCCCGACCACGAACATACACAAGAGTGTTGGCAGTCCCCAAATCTATACCAATATCACTTGAAAACAACACGTTTTTTGAGAGAAAATTCATACATTTATATTTCCAACACGGCTTCGCGTTTTCTTTTTTCAATTTTGCCTGTTGCGCGATTAACAACTTCAATTTCTCCATTAGAAATAGCACCTTTACCTATAATGACGCGCCACGGCAATCCAAGTAAATCGCTATCTGCAAATTTTTCTCCGGCACGATTGTCTCGGTCATCATACAAAACGGAAATGCCGTGCTTTTTCATGTCCTCATACAACATATCTGCGTATTCACGCACAACTTCATCGCCCCCGGAAAGAGATATTAAATGTACTTTAAACGGAGCAACATTTTCCGTCCACACAATCCCTTTTTCATCAGAAAGAGTTTCTACGATTGTACCCATCAAACGTGTAGGACCAATACCATAGCTACCCATGACAACCGGATTACTCTCTCCTTTTTTATCTTTGTACGTAAGCCCGAGAGTTTCGGAAAAACGAGTACCTAAATGAAAAATATTTCCAACTTCTATTGCTTTTTTCTCTATCAAATTTTCGCGATTAACATCAAATTTTGCAAGCACGTCGTCTGTTAGGATTTCTTTGTTAAATGAAAGTTTTTTTTCTTCGTCTATATAAATAATGTCCTCGCCTGCTTCAGACACTGTTTGAAACTCTTCTGAAAATTCACTGAAAATACCGCCAGATGCAAAAGTAACGTACGTTTTGTCGCCAATACCCAGACGATTAAATATTCGCAAATATGCATCGCGTGCTTCTGCATAAAACTTCTCGTGCTCTTCTTGTGTTTTGTCAAAAGAGTATAAATCTTTCATTAAAAATTCTTTACCGCGCATAATACCCGACTTCGCGCGCATTTCATTTCTGAATTTATTTTGAAACTGATACGCGCGCACCGGCAGATCACGATACGATGAAATGTGCTCTGTCATAATGCGTGTGAGCGGTTCTTCGTGTGTAATTCCAAACCCTGCTTCCCCACCGCTTTTTAGTGTCGTCTTAAACCAGTTGTCTACTTTTGTGTCGTCCCAGCGGTCGGTTCGACTCCATAAATTTTTGTCTTGAAGCGCGGACATTACAAGCTCTTGTCCACCTATTGTGTTCATCTCTTCGCGAATTATCCTAATGATATTATTTAAAACGCGTAAACCGAGTGGAAGATACGAATAAACTCCCGCCATTTCTTTATGCACATATCCTGCACGAATTAAAAGTTGTGCATTTTTTGCAAGCTCGTCTTTCGGAGCTTCACGTCTTGTTTTGGAAAAAAGAAATGATTGTCGCATAACATATATTAGTATACGCTGACCGCGCGAAGTGGGCAAAAAATCGAGTGGGGCGGGAGAGCAAGCGAGCACGGCGCGGACGAAGCCTGCGCCGTGCTCGCTTGCTCTCCCGCCCTGCACCCGCAAAACCGAAAACTCTATTTTTGTTCTTGAAAAATTGCTCTCGCTGACTTAATTAAAACCAAACTTCGTTTTTATCTCCTTTTATAAAGCTATCCTACAAGACGAAAAATATCGTGCGCCGTAACGACAACCATCAAAATAACAATAAAAGCAAACCCTATCGCATTTATCGTTTGCGCAACACTCGGTTTTATAGATTTTCGTGATACAGCTTCAATTAATACAAAAAGTAACCGTCCTCCATCAAGCGCCGGAATTGGTATTAAATTGATAAGTGCCAGATTTATCGAAATAAGTGCGACCAACGAAAAAAGACTTCCCGTACCTTGTGTTGCCGCAGTACCTACTGCGCTTGCAATACCCACCGGACCTGAAACTTCCGACAGATTTGCTGTGAGTGTCACAGCATGTGCAAAAAATTGAGCAAGTCCGACAGCAGTTGAACGCGTGAGTTCCCACGTAAGTGCCGTGCCTTGTTTTATTGCTGAAAAAAACGGAAGAGCCAAAACACCAACCGGAGCTATCCCAATGCCAATGGCATAACGTGACCCGTCATATGAGATTACATGTTGCTTCGGCTTAGCTGTAATGACACGAGTAGTTCCGTCATGCACGACAGCAAGTCTTAACGGAGCACCATCACTCTTTGCTACAAAATCCGTGAAAGCTTTAGGGTTGCTACCTACCCACACTGCACTACCGGATGATGCTCTTATTATGAAATCACCGGGAGTAATACCTGCAATAGAAGCCGGAGAGCCGTGCAGTACCTCACCGACAACAAGTCTCACATTGCTTGCTTGCGAAACTTCTGAAGGCGAAAGAGCGCGTGGTGTTCCCACCATAAGGGCTCCTGTGAGTAAAACCCACGCCAGAATTAAGTTCATCGTAATCCCCGCTACCAAAACAAAAGCTTGTGCAATCCTCGATTTTTCCGTAAAAGCACGCGATTTCTGTTGAGGATTTCCTTCCGAATCAACTCCTACAGAATCTTCTCCAAAAATACGTACAAACCCACCGAAAGGAATCCAATTCAGAGTATATTTCGTATCACCGCGCGTAGTGAGAAGTTTTGCACGTGGAGGATACCCGAGACCAAACTCATCTACGCGCATTCCTGTTAATTTTGCAGCAAAAAAATGTCCTAATTCATGCACAAGAATAAGTACAACGAGGACAAGCGCAAAAATTAAAATACTCATGTGGAGTTTAGTGTAACACTTATGTCCTGTTTTCTATATAATACATAACGCTCATAATATAATGATGTTACCAACTTTTATTGCGCTATTTCTTTTCTTTTTCGTTCAGCCGTTGCTTCAAATTGTTTGATGCCTGCGTCTACTATTTTTTGCACTTCTTCTTTTAAGTGAAAAAGTTCGTCTTTGCTTATGTCACCTGCTTTTTCATCCGCTTCAAGTTTACGCAGTGCATCAGTACGATGCGCACGCACAGCGACCTTTGCTTGTTCAAGTTTTTCGCTTGTGATTTTAGCAAGCAACTCTCGTCGTTCCGACGTGAGATCCGGAAACGAAACCCTCACACCTTGGTCGTCGGTTGAAACAGATACACCTAAATTCGCTTTAGTAACGGCTTTCTCTATCTCTTTATTCATTGCCTTGTCCCAAACAAGTATGCGTAGTGTGCGTGCGTCCTCAACATTAACAGTTGCCAATTCACGAAGCGGTGTACGCGTCCCGTATGCTTCAGGTTTTATATTATCCAAAAGCGCAGGCGCTGCGCGACCGGTACGAATATTTGAAAACTCTCGCTCCAAATGCTCCTCTGTTTCTTTAATTCCGTTTGTAAGTGCTGAAAAATCGTATGCCATAATTTATATAATTATTATACTTGTATTATATCAGATACTTGTTTGAACCGTATATAAAATACTCACTAACGATACACAGCGCACCGCATTATTTTTATGAAAGTGCCGTTATATATCTAAGCTTATTATTCTTTATATTTTACGTGATACACTAATCATATATTATGCGTAGGATTTTTGAACAACGCGCATCTGAAATAATTCATTTTGGATGGGAGCACGGTCGTTTTTTTGATTACTGGTCATTTATACATTTCCTTACAGGAACTCTATTGGGAATTATTGCAGTTAATATCGGCATCGCTCCATGGACAACACTTCTTTGTGTCGCAGGAATAGCAACGCTTTACGAAGTACTCGAGATTATGTTGCATGTATCCGAGGATGCTGAAAACGTACTATTCGACATTATTTTAACAACCGCCGGAGCTGTATTTATTCAATACAGCATTGATATGACAACTTCAATAAATATTATATGGATTTTTATCGGCATAGGACTTATTGATCTTTTCCTTCTTTCTTTGGGCTGGCGACACTATCTAAAGAAAAAACTACACGATGCGCAAAAGTAAAAATACCTATTAATACGGTGTTTTTGTGTATATACGCTCTAAAATTTCAACTAACAATCCACTAATTGTTGTGCTAAAATTGCTTATATTAAAGTATGAATGATGACGCGGTATTGCGACCGCTTTCGCTTTCCGAAAGATTTTCTACGTACAAACGTATGCTTTTTGAAATTGCGTATCTGATAATGCACAACGTATTTGTGCTTGTAAATATAATAATATTCGGAGTTGTTGGGCTACTTATTTACTTCGGCGATGTACGCGAAGGACTTTCTCTTGCCTTTATAATTTCACTAAATATATCTCTCGGTATCATCCAGGATATAAATGCATGGGTCGTACTTGAACGATTGCAAAAACTAACGGCACTAAATGTAAAACGCATTACTCACGACAAAAAATATGAGGTCGTGTCACCGGAAGCTCTCGCAAAAGGAAATCGTATTTTGCTTACTCTCGGAGACTCTATTCCGTGCGATAGTATTCTGATTGAATCAAACGAGATGGAAGTGAGTGAAGCCGTCATTACCGGAGAATCATCTTCAACACCACGAGCAAAAGACGCACATCTTCTGGCAGGAAGTGTTGTAACCGCGGGTTCAGGTATTGCAGAAATAGAAACAGTGTTTCGCAAAAGTCGAATCGCAAAAATGACCGCGCAGATAAAACGCTACAAAAAGGACGAAAGCCCTATACAACGCACTATCAATTCCGTAGTAACTTATACCGGATACCTTTTAATTGCAGTTATTATTTTTATTGTTATCCATGGTTCTGCGACTGGTACAGAATGGCTGAATACAATTAAAACTATAGGAGCGCTTTCCGCCGTACTCGTTCCGCAAGGTCTCGTTGTTGCTGTAACACTACTCTTTGCTTTTGGAGGCATCCATTTTTATCGCAGACATGTTCTTTTACGCGAAGTAAATGCTACAGAAAAACTTGCCCGTATTAAAAATCTTTGTGTCGATAAAACAGGTACCCTGACTGAAAATACTCTGTCCGTGGAAAAAATAATCATACCAAAAGGCGTTGAACAAACGCACGCAGAAGATATTACGCGGACATATGTAAATACAAGCGACACTTCAGAGCTGATGCAAGCATTAAAACGCTTCCTTGGCGAATCACAATCAATTTATAAAAGCATCGCTCATATCCCATTTTCCTCATGGAGACAATACGGCGGTGCTCTCATTCAAAAAAATGCAGAGACACATGCTGTACTCGCAGGAACTCCTGAAGTCTTTACACCTCATATGACCGTTGATGATAGAAAATGGATGGCACAAATAATCACAAAAGAAGCCGCCGCCAGTAAGCGCGTATTCTGTCTTGTGCAAACCGATACACGTGAGATACCTAAAGATTTAAACGATTCTTCACTTACGCCACTTGCTGTTTTTGTACTGGAAAACAAACTGCGAGATGGAACCCGCGAAACTATTGATTTCTTTCAAAAACGCGGGGTGCGCATTCGCGTACTTTCCGGTGACAATACAGAAACCATACAAGCGGTATCACGAATATCCGGTATAAAAAATACTGAGGCGATGATAACCGGAGAAGAAATGAATAATTGGACTCAAGGTGACTATGATGAGAAGGCTAAAGAATACACCATATTTGCGCGCATCGTACCGGAACAAAAAGAGCATATTATAGATGCTCTAAAAAAAGACGGCTTCACCGGAATGATCGGAGACGGGGCAAATGATGCTCTCGCGATTAAAAAAGCCGACTTAGGAATCGCAATGTTTGATGGCACTCCGGCAACACGTCAAGTCGCTTCTGTTGTGCTGCTACACAACAGCTTTACAGAACTGCCCAACGGAGTACGGCTAGCAGACAGCATTATAGAAAATCTATATATTTTCGGAGCTGTATTTATAAACCAAACAGCTATCGGTTTATTTCTATATATCTTTCTGACGATTTTCGGTCACAACTTCCCTTTCTCACCTCTAAACATTGCTTTCACAAGCTATTTCGCTATTGGCATTCCAAACATGCTTATTGGCTATTGGGCTATACGCCCTGCGGGCGAGGTCGGTAAAACAGGATCAGAATCATTTTTACGTAAAGTATTCCCTTATTCAATAGTCTCCGGAGCATTTTCTGCAATAGCGTTAACTTTCATAATGAATATCGCAGTAACAACCCATGCATTCACCACGGCACAGTCCACAACACTGGGTGTACTCGCATACGCTTTCTTTGGTTATTTGTTTTTCGTACTTGCTCCTTTTGCATATAGCACAGCAAAACGCCCAGCACGAGTACAAGAAATACTTGGTATAGGATTTGCGGAAATCATCATTGCAATTTGTGTATTTGCAATAGCACCTATCCGCTCTTTCTTCGACCTTACGACAATCCCACTTTCTGCATTAACACTACTAGCACCCACAGCACTTGCATATCTCATTATTCAATATTCTTTGGCGCGCATCTTTTTGCGATATACACGATAATAATATATTATTTAAACAAACATGAAACTTTCCATCATCATACCAACGCTTAAT
>UOEV01000029.1_pt1 | contig 19736 bp, 19 predicted proteins | sample 1989421 | NCBI WGS metagenome assembly UOEV01 (sample SAMEA4712198, study PRJEB27164) | hydrothermal vent metagenome | biome: marine basaltic hydrothermal vent biome; feature: marine hydrothermal vent; material: mineral | place: Pacific Ocean | collected 2011-06-14/2011-07-23 | depth 1691 m
AGCCGCTTCATAAGCAAAATTACAGCAAGATTTCCCACTTGTGCAGAGTCGGCAGTTGGGTCTATACCAAAATATACCGTGCGTGGTTTAGAAAATATTTTTGGAAGCTCCCCTACCTTGTCTGCAACGAGCCCGCGGGATTCAAGATCTTCTACGATATTCATATTATTGGAAGTATAACAGTAAATACTCAAGTTCAAAAATAGAGGGATGCGTTATCATATTCCGCATCCATCTTCTTTTATTTAGACAAGAATCCACCAGCTTGAATTTCCCACAATTTTTTATAAAGATTTTCTTTATGTGAAAGCAGTTCGTGATGGGTACCGGAGAGTTTTGTATTGCCGTTTTCCATTACGATGATACGATCCATTTTCATAACGGTAGAAAGTCTGTGTGCGATTGCAATAACGGTTTTGTTTTGCATAAGTGTTTCAAGAGCGCTTTGTATGAGCGCTTCGGATTCCGAGTCAAGACTCGATGTTGCTTCGTCCAGCACAAGAATAGGAGCGTTTTTTAGTATCGCGCGTGCAATAGAAATACGTTGACGCTCTCCACCTGAAAGTTTTATACCACGCTCGCCAACCATAGTTTTAAACCCTTCCGGATATTGTGAAATAAACTCCATGCAGTGTGCTTTTTCAGTAGCTTCGAACACTTCTGCATCGGTCGCATTTTCACTACCGTAGCGAATATTCTCCATGAGAGAGCGATGAAATAAAATTGCCTCTTGCGGAACAAAAGAAATGTTCTCGCGCAAGCTTTTCTGAGTAACCTTTGAGATGTCTTGACCGTCGATGTTTACAGACCCTTTTTGAATATCATATAAACGCAATAGTAATTTTGTTATTGTGGATTTTCCCGCTCCTGAGAGTCCAACGAGTGCTATTTTTTCTTTTGGTGATATATGCAAATCGAAATCATTTAGTACAAGGTGCCCGGAACCGTATCGGAATTGTACGTTGTTAAATGTAATATCTCCCTTTGATATGGAAAGTTCCTTTGCGTTTTTCTTGTCTACAATTTCTTGTTTCATTTCGATAATATCCAGCATCTCAGTTGCTTCTGCAATTGAGATATTAAATTGGCGCATGTCTCTCCCAAGGCTCCACAGGCGCCCAACAAGATTTAGAACATAAACCTCTATGAGTACAAAATCGCCCACCGTGATCAGTCCTTTTTTCCAAAGAAAAACAGATCCGATTAAAAGACCGATTTCGATTACAAAAGCCAGGAATGACTGTATAGCTTCAAGCCACTGATCGGCAGTCCATACACGTCGTGTTATGTTATACCAGTTTGAAATGGCAGAACTGAATATCTTCTGTTCATATTTAAGTGTTGCAAAAGATGTTATTGTCGAGTGGTTTACTACGGCATCTGATAGTGCTCCCGTTATTTCGCTGTCTGCTTCGCTTGACGCTTCTCGCATTGGTTGAAGTTTTCGTTGTATTAGATATTGGACATATACGAATACAATTGTCCATACCAGAAGCCCTGTCCCAAGAATGATATTGCGAAACATAAGCACACCGATAGCTCCGATTGCAAATATGAGTGCGGGTAAAAAGTTGTAAATAACATTATCCAACAATCTTTCAAACTCTCTTGAAAAACGAGTTACACGTCTCGTCAGCGCACCTGTAAAATTTGAAATAAAAAATTCGTGAGAATGATGAAGGAGTTTTTCAAACGAATCGTTATATAGTTTTTCCATGACATGCAGCTCCATGAAAGCCAAGGACATGCTTCGTACTCTACGAAAGATTTTGCCTGCAAAGTTGATACCCGCATAAAATCCAAGAGCGACGAGTATTGCATAAAAAGCATGTGAGGACCGCGAACTGGATGACAAAATATTTATGATATCGCGTAAGTACAAAGGTGCTATTACACTTGCAGAACTTGAAAGAACAACACCAATAAGCGTGGTCGCAAAAAGCCATGGATATTTTAAAGCGTAACGTAAATATATACGCAACACAGACCCTGTACGGATAGCTCCGCTTTCCAATTTTGAATTATGATACATTATTTATACATTATAACACAATACGATATTTAGGCAAAATCTATGTTAGTGCGAACAATCCAATGAGTGGAGCGGATATCCACCAAAAAAAGTACGTCTTTGGTGCAAAAAGTGCATTTATTGCAGGTGTAAAAGAATGCACAGCGCGTACAGGGAAAACTTGATACGCAAGAGCAAATAAAAATCCAGCTCCAAGAAGTGAGAGTATGACAAGACTAATTGTCCCTAAAGATATAAAATCTGAAACAACAACACGGCGCAAAATTGTATAAGCTATCGCAGAAAGACCTATAAATAATGCGACATCGGAAATAAGCGCCGTGCGAGCGGGAGCACTTGGCAAATAGTGCATGAATGGAAAAATAGTATAAAGAGCGAGTCCAGAATAAAGCGAAACTATGAGTGCTACAAAAGGACCGCGACCGATATAACGTGCAAATATAAATAGTGCACCAGCAAGTATTATGATGGACAGAAAGTCGCTCGTTATTGATGAAAAATTTATCGACACATGTGTAGCAATTTGTTGTGCCTGAGTAATCGCTGTATTCATAGATATATTATAAAACATATGTGGGCTTTCGTCCGCGTATGTTTTATAAAAGCTGTTAATAACATTTATAGTCCTTCTTTTCTCAGCTCGTTTATTGCTTTTTTTGCTCGCGATGAAAGTTTGCGCGGAAGTGAGACTGTTACACGAATAAGTAAATCACCTTTACCGTGCGCACTTTGAACTCCCTTACCGCGCACGCGTAACATTTCCTCTGCTTTTGAAAGTGGAGGAACTTTTACTTCAATAATTTTATCGTTAACAAGCGTTACATTTACTTTTGTTCCCAAAAGCGCGTCAGTCATCTTTACAGGTAACTCCATAACTAAATTAACACCTTCTTTACGAAATACAGAGTGCGGTTTTACATGTACCTTTACATACAAATCGCCGGAAGTACCCCCCTTCACAGCTTCGCCTTGCCCCGGAAGCCGAATCATCTCTCCATCGTCTATGCCTGCCGGAATTGCTATTGTTATCTCTTCTTCGCGACGCAGTACTCCCTTTCCTCGGCATTCGTTACACACTTCTTTTGGAATTTTTCCACTACCGTCACATGTTGTACACGGTCGAACCGTTGTAAAAGCACCGAGTATAGAGTTTCTTGTTTCATGTATACGGCCTGAACCACCGCAATCTTTACAAGTTTCCATCTTAGTCCCTTTTTTAGCTCCTGAACCACCACACACGTTACATGTGCCAACTTTGGCGATAAGTACAGAACGCTTTGAACCTAGCACGGCTTCTTTAAACTCTATCTCAATATCGATTGAAATGTCACGTCCTCGGGCAGTACGTGATTGACCGCTTCCACCACCAAATATATCTCCGAACCCGCTAAACATATCAGAGAAATCAAACTCACCATATTGCGTGCCACCTGCTCCCGCAAAATTATTGAAATCAAAACCGCCTGCCCCCTGACCGTTTCCACCGCCGGCAAATGTACGACCGTATGAATCATACTCGCGTCGTCTCTTATCATCCGAAAGTATCGAATATGCCTCTGTTATTTCTTTGAATTTAGCTTCATCACCGCCTTTGTCCGGGTGATGTTTTTGCGCTAATTTTCTGAAAGCCTTTTTGATTTCATCTTTCGTCGCCTTTTTGTCGACGCCAAGTACAGCATAATAATCTTTTGTCATATTGGCATACTATACACCTGTGTGTACCAAAAATGCAAAGTCTGTACAAGCTCACCACGCTAGGCACTTTTGTTTGATAAATCAATCACGATAAAATAAATTGCGAGTATCTGATAACGCTTATCAAATTCGTAATAAATCAATACACGGCGAGCTCTTGCTCGCCGTGTATTGATTAAATAACAAACTATTTATTTACTTCGCAGGTTCGTCAGGTTTTTCTTTGAACTCTGCATCGGTTGGTTTTGCATCACCGTCTGTCTTTTGTTCACCTTCAGGTTTTGCTTCTTTTGATTCTTGTTGAGCTTTCATCATGGTCTCTCCTATTTTTGATAGAACAGTCGAAAGCTCTTCTGTAGCTTTTTTAATGCTCACGACGTCACCGCCTCCTTGAACTTTCTTTAGCTCGTCTACTTTTTCAGAAACTTCCTTTTTTACTTCTTCAGAAATCTTGTCTCCGGCATCTTTGAGAGCCTTTTCAGAAGTATATATCATCTGGTCTGCAAGATTTTTAGCTTCAGCCAGTTCTTTTCGGGTTATATCTTCCGCAGAATTTGTCTCTGCATCTTGTCGCATCTTTTCAATATCCTCTTCAGAAAGCCCTGTTGAACCTTCGATACGAATAGTCTGCTCTTTACCTGTTGTTTTCTCTTTTGCTTTAACAGTTAAGATACCGTTGCTGTCCACATCGAAAGCTACTTCTATTTGTGGCATACCGCGCGGTGCCGGTGGAATACCGTCAAGTAGGAAACGTCCTAGAGATTTGTTGTCACTCGCCATTGCCCGCTCTCCTTGTACGACATGAATATCGACTGATGTTTGGTTATCGGCAAACGTGGAAAACACTTGCGAATGTGAAGTTGGTATCGCAGAGTTTCTCTCGATAAGTTTTGTTGCTACGCCCCCTGCTGTTTCGATAGAGAGTGAAAGCGGTATAACATCAACGAGTAGAATATCTTTTACATCTCCTTGCAGAATACCTGCTTGTATTGCAGCTCCTGTTGCCACAACTTCATCAGGATTTACTCCTTGGTGTGGTTCTTTGTTAAACAGCGCCTTTACTTCTTGTTGTATTTTAGGCATACGAGTCTGACCTCCAACAAGTACCACTTCGTTTATATCACTTTCGGACAATCCTGCTACTTCGAGAGCTCTTTTTGTAATGTCAATGGAACGTGTAATGTATTCTTCAGCTAGCGACTCTAGTGTTGCTCGAGACATCTTCATTAGAAGGTGTTGTGGCGTACCGTCTGATCCGACGGTTATAAATGGAATGTTTATTTCCGATTCGGCAGAGCTGGACAACTCCTGCTTTGCTTTTTCTGCTGCTTCGTCGAGACGCTGTAATGCAAGAGGGTCTTTAGTGATATCGATACCACTTTCCTTTTTAAATTCGTCTGCGAGATGGCGAACTATTTTTTGGTCAATATCTCGACCGCCCATGTGGCTGTCACCGTCTGTGGATTTTACTTCGATTACGTCATCGCCGACTTCGAGCACAGAGACGTCAAATGTTCCTCCACCAAAGTCATACACGACGATTTTCTCGTCTTTCTTTTTATTGAACCCGTATGCGAGTGCTGCCGCTGTAGGTTCGTTGATAATGCGCTTTACATCAAGACCGGCTATTTTACCCGCAGCTTTAGTTGCATTTCTCTGGGAGTCATCAAAATAAGCGGGGACGGTTATTATCGCTTCTGTGATTTTTTCGCCAAGTTTTGATTCAGCATCAGCTTTCATCTTGCTTAGAATCATTGCCGAAACTTCTTCCGGTCGATAATCTTTTTCACTTAAACGAACAGTAACTCCGCCGTCATTTCCACCCTTTACTTCGTAAGGGACAATATCTTTATCACGTTGTATAGCTTCGTCTGCAAAACGATGCCCCATAAAACGCTTTATTCCGTAAATTGTATTTTTTGGATTTGTAACAGCCTGTCGTTTCGCTAAAGCTCCTACGATACGTTCTCCATTTTTTGCTATTGCAACAACAGATGGAGTGGTGCGTGCGCCTTCTGCGTTTTCGAGAACGCGTGGTTCACCTCCCTCCATGATTGCCATCGCAGAGTTTGTAGTGCCCAAATCAATGCCAAGAATTTTTGCCATAATGAATGTTGAAAATCAAATTATAAAAACTAATAAGTTGCACGTATGCGTGTATTGTATGCTTTCTTGCGGTTAGGTTCAAGTGGTCTACATACCTTACTCCGGAACTATGATGCCGGAGTAAGGCAAAACACACTTTATCTTTTACACATGCTTCGCTACACGCACTTTAGCTGGACGAATAACATTATCACCGATTTGCCATCCTTTTTCCAGTACGAGAGAAATCGTGTCGTCTTTCTCTGGATCATCGGTTTCATCTTGTCCAAATGCTTCGTGTATAACAGGATCAAACGCTTCGCCGACTTCAGCAGGGACTTCCTTTACGTTGAGTGACGAAAACGCATTTATTAGCTGTTTGGCGATAGCGTCAAACCCTTTTGGAATATCGCCTGAATCACTTGCTCGCAAAAGAGAATCGAGTGCGGGAAGGAATTCCGTAACAGTTTTTTCTATAACTCTATCCTGTATCGAAGCTTTTTCTTTATCAGAGCGTTTTAGTACGTTTACATAGTCGGCTTTTGCACGTTGCCAGCCATTTAAATATTCTTGTTTTTCCGCTCTGCATCGTTCAAGCTCTTTTTTAATTTTCACCACTTTACTTTCGGCATGAGCCTCTTCGTCCACTAATTCGACATCGATGGTGTCGTCGATAACACGTGATTGATTGTCATCAATCACGATATCATCGTCGACTTCGTTTTTGTTTTTTTTATTTGGCATAACATCTTGTATGATGCACGAAAATGTTCATTACGTCAAAAAGTTTGTACCAATACACTTCATTACAAAAGGTTAATATATATACGCAAAAGCATTTTGTTCCTTTGGATTTGTTGAATCGTTTCATTTAGTTTTCTGTTTAGTAAAGCGCCTTACATATGTAAATTTGTGCAAGGTTTGTTATTTGTTTATTTAGGGCACTCTTCGTCTGATAAATCTTTCACAATAAATTGCAATAAGGTAACGTGACGAGACTTTGTTGTGGTCGAGGTGAGTAAGGTTAAACCTCATTCAACGAGGTGAGTAAGGTTAAACCTCATTCAATTACTCAACAACCACAAAAAAGAAAAGTGAGCGAGGTCAGACCTAACTCACTTTTCTTTTTTGTGTATATCAGGTGCTTAAATGCGTACCGAAGTAAAAAATTGAATCGAGTTGATTTTATGCCTGTAAGTTTTAATAAATACTTTCCTAGCTTATGTTATGTGTTTGCTCTGTAATAAAAACGAGCACCTTTCGGTACTCGTTACTGATTTATTTTAGGCTATGATTTTATCTTAAAACAGATAAGATCATTGACCCGTGTGGGCAAATGTCTTTGCGTGGGTTTATTTCCCTCGCATCAAATATCCAACCTGCTTCATGCCCTGGAAGTTCGAACCATGTCGCTATCGCGACACAGATTTCATCTCCCGACTCGCAATACGCCATGTTCACAGCTTCCGTAAACATGTCTCTGTATCCATTGGAGCTTGCCTCCTTGATCAAATTCCAAAGACTACCAATTGACGGCAATCGGTTTCGTTGACATAAGCGCTCAATGATGCATTCTGAATGCGTATTATCGAACACTTTATTTACACAGAGCGTTTCCGCTGTGTGTAAATAAGGGCTGTTGTTTCGGAGGAATATCCGTTCAAATCTTGGAGTTATTCTATATACCAATACTCCATCGACTTCCTTTCCAGCAATGAATTTCTCATTAGGATCGAACACACTCTCCATACCAACACGTTTTACAAATCCGATCTCATTAAAAAAATCCAGAGATTTGCATATCCTAGCACTTAAAAAGTCCATGTCTAACCTCCTTTTGGTTTTGTTTATGGTATCGTCTATTTCAAATAATACAGCTAATGCGCGTATATGTCAAACTATGCAATGCTCGATTGACATATATTTTTTACAAAAAATATGAATGTTTTTACGATGTCGATTGTGAGATATAACTTATTTAATAAATATCAGAATAAATGTCGTATGACTGCCCGAGGCATTACTAACGTACTTTTGCGAGATAGTGTTCAAGAGAATAAATCCAGTCGGTTTCTGAAGTCGGGTCTTGTTTCTTTTGTTCAAGAAGCCATTTTAAATAACCGGAATCACTTATTGCGATGTCTTCAAGACGCTCGTCTTTATGCTTCCCAAAACGGATTGTAGTGAAAAGAAGCGGTCGTGCAGATATTTCCAGCATCATATTAATCGCGTCTTTTTCGTTGTCATTATTTTCGTGCATTATTTTTGTAAGTAATCGCTCAAAAAGCGCTTCGAGCACAAGCACATCACCGAGTGCATCATGAGCAGAAGCATCTATTTCAATTTTAAGTAAATATCGCAGGTATTGAAGTCGATAATTCGACAACTTGTCTTTCGAATCAAGCGCATATGCAACTTTATATGTACAGATTGTACGCGCGGGGATAATTTTTTCTCGTTCAAGCATCGCGACATCAAATGCAACATTGTGTGCCACTGAAATAGTCTCTTTGTTTTCAAAAAGTTTCTTCAGCTCGGTATATTCAGGAGATTTTTGAAAAGAGTCCTTCCCTGCCACCATCTTTTCTGTAATATGATGGATTGCCATCGACTCAATTGATATTGGTATCGGTGGTTTATAAAGATTGTTTATTATCGGTTCTGCTTTACTGCGCTCTTTTATTGCAAGTTGACATAGCCTGTCGTTATCTCCATTACCTGTTGTTTCCGTATCAAAAAATATAATACTCATGTAATTTATGTTTAAACGATAACACCAAGATTAAAAAAACAGAATACCATCACCGTTTGTGTCAGTGGATAGATACAAAAACCGCCCAAGGGCGGTTTTTGTGATTTGTAAAATTATCGTTTTGACCACTGAGGCGCTTTGCGAGCCTTTTTAAGTCCGGGCTTCTTGCGTTCCACGACACGTGAATCACGAGTCAGAAAACCAGCTTTCTTTAGTGGAGCACGAAGTTCTGCAGAAGCTTTCACCAGTGCGCGAGATATACCATGTCGCACAGCACCTGCTTGTGCGCTTACACCGCCACCCGATACTCGTACTTCAATTGCATATGTTCCTGCAGTTTCTGCAACCAAAAAAGGTTCATTTGCTACGTGCGTGCGCTCATCGGTTTTAAAATATTCGTTTGCAGGCTTACCATTTACAATGATAGTTGTTTTGTCTGCCGGAGTAATGCGTACGCTAGCATGCGCTGTCTTACGGCGTCCTATTGCCGGAATATAGCGAGGTGTGTCAGATGTAGAACTCATATATATAGTTTATTAAATTAGTCGGTGATAGTAAGACGCTTCATGCGTTCGTTGCGGAGCTTGTTGCGTGGTAGCATTCCGTCCACAGCCTTTCGGATAACTTCAGATACACCTTTTTTCTCAATAAGGTCTGACATGGATGTGGTTCGAAGTCCGCCCGGGTATCCAGTATAGTGAGTGTACTCTTTCCCTTTGATGCGACGTTCTGAAAGCCAAAGTTTTTGTGCGTTTTCTATAGTTACACGCACAGGTAGCAATCGATACTTTACAAAGCTCGTAGATTTTTTACCAAGTAGCACCGAAGCTGCCTCACTCGCTACACGACCAAGTGTGCGACCAGAGGCATCGATGACATAATTTTTTATTTCGGGTGCTTGTGTTGTTTTAGTCATGGTAATTATACGAAGGCGATGTATGCTGTTTTTCTACCGTCAGCTGCGGTCGCACTTCTTTTTATAATGCGTGTGTATCCTCCTGCACGATCTGTATAGCGCGGTGCTATGGATGCAAAGAGTTTCTTTACAATCTCATTATCGCCACCGAGACGTGCGTTAGCAAGACGGCGACTTGCCACGGTATCGCGCTTACCATAAGTGACCAAGCGCTCAACGAATGGGCGTAGCTCTTTTGCTTTTGCTTCAGTCGTTGAAATACGTTCATGCAATATAAGCGAACGTGCGAGCGAGCGCAAGAGTGCCCGACGTTGGTTTGTCGGTCGTCCCAATGCTCTGCCTTTTGAATGATGTCTCATATCTACGGTACCTTACACTATTTTTTGATGTATCGCCAGTAATTACTCTCCTTTTAGAGAGAGCCCGAGCTCTTTAAGCGCAGATTCTATTTCCTTGATTGCTTTATCTCCAATACCCTCAATCTCTTTAAGAGTCATGGACGATCGTCGTGCCAGACCTGCTGCGGAGCGGATTCCTGCATCAGAAAGTATGGTTGCAACACGTGTAGGAATATTCATTTCTTCGACCTTTGTTTTTGCAGAATCTTTTGTATCGATTTCTGCATTTTCAGTAGTTTTTTCAGTAATTACTTCTTCCTCAATTTCAAGCTTGTTAACAGGCTCTTCTTCCTGAAAGCCTATTACGGATTTCAACTGACTGATCATTACTTCAATAGACTGCTCGAGCGACTCACGGGGAGTTATCGTTCCGTTTGTTTCTATGAGAATTCGAAGACGATTAAAATCGGTGCGGTCACCGACACGCATGTTTTCAACTTCGTAATTAACTCGACGAATCGGAGTAAACGTTGCATCAAGTGCAATCATACCAATATCGACTTTTTCTTTCGTAATGGCTTCTCGTGGCACATATCCGAGACCACGTTCAACCGTCGCTTCCATTTCAAAAGGAACTTTACTTGCCAGATTTACAATATGTTGCTCTGGGTTTGCAATCTCAACTTGCGATGGAAACTTGAAGTCTCCTGCTGTTATGTCTTTCGGTCCATTTGCAGACAATGTAATTGTCTGCGGTTCGTCACCATGAAGCACAAAATAAACTCGTTTTAAATTGAGTAATATTTCCATGACGGTCTCTCGAACACCGTCTATTGTTGCGAACTCGTGTGCGACTCCCTCTATTTTTACAGAGGTTACAGTAGCACCGGGAAGCGACGAAAGAATAATGCGACGCAATGAATTTCCCAATGTGTGACCGTAGCCCGGGTAAAGTGCGTCAATTTCATAAATACCTTGCGAGTCTTTTTCAGAGACTACACGAGGTTTTGACGGAAGTGTAATGTGGTATTCCATAACTCAATCAGTGTTACCGGTGGATAATAAATTAAAACTAACGACTATAGAACGAAAGCACCGTATGCAAGTCTCCTGCAGGGTCTGCAGATTCCATTGTCGGTATTTCTTGCACACCGCCCTCCATGGTTTTTGGATTCCACGAAAGCCATGTCGGAAGCGTACGCTCCATAAAGCGTTCACCGAAATCTGCAAACAATACACGTGATTTACTGCCTTCGCGTACGGCAATTCGGTCATTTACATTTATTGCACGTGAAGGAATTGTCGTCTTGCGACCATTAACAGTTAAGTGTCCATGAGCAACAAGCTGACGAGCAGCACGACGAGTGGGAGCAAGTCCGATGCGCCATGCTACATTATCAAGACGAAGCTCAAGAGAAGCATGTAGCGCTTCTGCAGGAGTTGTAGCGTGGGAGACCGTTGCCTTTTTTATGTAATTTCCAAACTGTTTTTCCGTAACACCGTAAGTTACGCGAACCTTCTGTTTTTCAAGAAGTTGTTTTCCGTAGCTACTTGGTCCGCGTCTACGGCGTCCGCGACGATTTTTTGCAGAGCGTTCTTCTGCAATAGCAAATTTCTGCGTCTGCGTCTTTTCAAATACGCTGGCGCCGAGTCTTTTTGCAATTTTGTAACGAGGTCCTGTTTTCATAAATTATAACTATAAACTATACACGTCGTGGCTTTGGCGGACGCGGACCGTTGTGTGGTACCGGTGTCGCGTCTTTAATGCTCTTAATTTGAATGCCTTTGTTGGCAAATCCGCGCAGTGTTGATTCACGACCCGGACCGACACCGCGTATTATAACACTCGCTTCTTTCAAGCCGATAATACCTGCCTTTTCTCCAAGCAACTCACCGACTTTTGCCGCTGCGTAAGGTGTTGATTTACGCGCACCGGAAAAACCGAGAGCACCGGCGGAAGATGACATAATCGCATTTCCTTTTTCATCTGTAAGAACAGCTTTTGTGTTATTGAATGTTGCTTCCACATGAAGCACTCCATGATCAATATGTTTTTTAACGGCACGATTAAGAGCACGGTCCTTACGACCTTTGTCGAGCCCTCGTCCACGTTTTTTGATGATTCGTTTTTTACCCATAGGAAATTAAATATAAAGTTACGCGCAATATTATGATTATGTTTTTTCAAGCGTGCGCTTGCCGGAACCCATTGTACGGCGCGTGTTACCACGCACTGTGCGTGAGTTTGTTTTTGTTCGACCGCCTCGCACAGGAAGCTGAAGAGTATGACGCGTACCGCGTATACTGCGAATATCTTTTAAGCGCTTAATGTTTTGACCAATTTCTCTACGAAGCTCACCTTCAATGAGATATGATTCTGCGATTGAACGAATTTTCTGCTCTTCATCAGCAGAAAGATCTTTTCCCTTGCGGTCGTGCGCTATGCCGGCCTTGTCTAGTATTTCTTTTGCACGATTATGACCAATACCAAAAATAGCAGGCAACGTGTATGAAAGTTGCTTATTATCTGGAAGTGTAATACCTGAGATACGCATAATAATTTAAAAAATATATTTTGTTACTTCTGAGTACGAAAATTAACCCTGACGCGCCTTGCGACGAGGATTCTGTTTATTAATGCGATACAATCGCCCGCGACGACGCACAAGTATGTCGCCAGGCTGTTGTTTTTTGATAGATGCGCGTACTTTCATAATTTTAAGTTAGGCGCCTCACAATGCGTGCACGTCCTCCATAAGGATCTGTGACAAGTTCAACTTCATCACTAACCAACACACGGATGTGGTGCAAACGCATTTTTCCGGCAAGGTACGCAAGAATTAATTCATCGGAATCAGAAAGCCGCACTCGAAAAAGCGAGTTTGGAAGCACTTCCTCTACAATGCCTCGGACTGTTCCTTTGTTCTCTGTATCTTCTGCCATGTGAAGCAATAACTATCTTAACAGGGTGTGTAAAAATCGTCAAATTAAATGCCTGTATCACGGCTCGTTTTAGTGTTGTTTATGACAACAGTAATTGCTTTCGGGTCACTTGGGAAATAACTTGACCATACCGGGTGAAGTTTAAGATGCGCTTGTTTTACTTCAGGGAATCCCTTCAGAATAGTCTTTGCTTCTTCACGAGATTTTCCTGCAATTGCGGTTGATATACGGTTTTTATTAACAGTCCAAACAACAGTGGTGTTTCCTGAAAGCGCAAAATTAAACACGGTACCTCCAACGGCATTTCTTGAGTTCGGAATACCTTTTGTTGGAATAAGGGTCAAACTTTTGGTACTTGTAAGAGTTACCGGCTGACCACTATAGGAACCTATGATATTCGTTGCAATCAGTCTTGCAAAAGCAGACTTTGGGAATACCACTGCAAATGTAGTTCCCTGTTCACGAACCTCAGCACCACTTCCATTTTTGCTTGGAAGTGTCGGCAGGTCTTTGTATGTTGTCGTGGCAGCGCCTTCAATTAAAACATAGCCTTCAGGTACTTGCGCTTGAATCGAGACCGCCATATTTTTTGCAAGTACAGATTGGAGTGTTAAGTGAACGGAAGCTTCTATATCTGGTGAAATTTTTGCGCGAGTTCCTGAAAAACCACCTGTCATCGCGCTTGTTGATCTTGCATATACCTTTCTGGCAAGCGAAGTTCCGGAAAGCCCCGGTAGCGTAAAAGATGATGGCGATATGTTGTATTGACTGCCAGAGGTATCTGCGTACACTACCGCTTTAACAGAACCCGGAATTATTCCATGCGCTTTAGGAACAACGATTGCATCTCGAATGCGAAAGATGAGACCATTTTTTGTTTCAAAACGGGTTTTTGTAACAAGTTTCTGTGGTACCGGGCGCGTGTTGTAAATCGTGATGGTTCCGTGCGCGGCTTGATGGACCGCTTCTGTACCGTTTCCTTTAACTGTTTGTTTTACAATCTTTTGTACGCTTATAATTCCAAAAGGGAGAGGTGTTGTAGTAGATGCCATTGCTGTGAAATCTCCGGATAAGTTTGCTGTTGCTGTCATCGGTTCTATTTCAACACTCGCACCTGAAAATGCGTACAGAATCATAACCACGATAATAATAATGACAAATGATACGATAGCCGGCGTATATGAAAACTTACGCCTGTGCGTTGGAAGCGCTGTTTTTGGAGAGCTTTCGTGCGCTCCTGGTTGTACTGTGTTTCGGCGACGTGATGGCGGAATAATGTCTTCAAAAGTTTTACGCATATTATATTATTGGAAATTAAGAGATAGGTTCTTTTTTAGTATACCCTAGCATTCTAATACATAAAGTGTACTAATTATTGTGGTAGGTGGACAACCGGCAGTCCTTCATTGAGTGGCTCTTTTAATCCCTTTGCCACATAGAGTGACAAAATAGAGATGAACGTATCCCCTTCTGCATTTTTATGATGAGTTACGTACGGTGCAAGCTTCCCCGGGTCCACATAATGTACGTTTAGCAGGTCGTCTGAAAGACCGAGTGGACGAAAATCTTCACTACGCAACATGTGTGTCAAAAAATCATGAGCAGATTTGTCCGCGAGCAGGAGCATGTCTCGTGGCAAGGCATACTGAGACCGCACCGTAAGAAATGCATCTGAAATGCCCTGCACCCATGCGTCTCGAGCTGTCTGAATCTTTTTAGCAAAATTACCGGCATGGTCTGGGTCGAACAGATTTGTTTTGTCCATTGCACGAAGAGGTTCATCTTGTGCTGTTGAATCGATACCGGATTCGATTGCAACACGACGTAGGTCGTTTAGCCCAAACGACACACTTACATCTTCTAGGAGGACTGTTTTTTTCACAATTAGAATATCAGTGGCTTCGCCGCTTACATCCATAATGATGAAGTCTTTGTATTCCGTGTAAAGATCACGTAAGACCAGAAACATAACAGGAGCAAACGCCACAATCTCGATATGCAATGAGTGAAATGACTTCCTTAAGACTGTGCGGATAGAATCAGCTACATCTGTAGAAATAGATGACAATATGACATACACTTCTGCGTCATAGGCCATTTTCCCAAACGGATTTATCATTTCGTATCCGTTTAAACGTGTTGCTATTACCATGGCAGTTGCTTGCGTTCGTCCGGGCATTGCACTAACCGATTTTTCAACCATCATATTTAACAAGTGCCGAGTAAATCGAAATGGTTTTTTATGTGTGGCACGTTCAATATGCGTATGTGTTTCTTGCCATGGAGACGCTACTGAAACGACGATACGGTCAACACTTCCGTTACCTGTTTCTTTTGCAAAAACTCGTGCTCCTTCTTGCGCGAGCACTTTTGTTAACTCTGTTAAGGCACGTTCCATATCTTTACGCATATTTATATTTTCATGTGAACGAATAGGGACGCGCGCAGTGTAATAAAGCTCGGGTTTATAACCGTGACTTATGTGCGCATATGTTCCCGCTATAGATGCAGAACCAATATCAATAAGCAATACCGACTCTGATTTTTTGTGAAGCAACGAGAAAAAACTCATATAATTTTAGTATACCAAACGTGCGCCGACTTGCAGACTGCATGTTGTGTACTGCGCATCGAATTTGTATTTTTAAAAAATATTCTGACGAAACATATTCTATATTTTTTAATATTTATACATAAAATACAGATGTTAAACCGTATGTAACATGCACAGACATGCAATCACGTACATCAATGATAAGACTGTTGTGAATTGATTTTAATTTTTAATTGTATCGGCGTATACACAAAAGATACAAACAAATTATTTAGCTGTGCTTTTAAATATTTAATCTTTTGTCAATACAGCCTTTATACGGCGAACACCCGCGGAGCTGGAGCTTTCTTTCATAATTTTAAAATGTTTACCTGTGTCGCGAATTATTTTTGTATTTTCAATATGAGGTCCACCACATAATTCTTTTGAATAAATGACTCCGTCGTTGGATTTTATAGTGTAAACATTTACCACATCCGGATATTTTTCCCAGAAACTGCCCTCAACACCTTCATCTTTTGCACTTTCTTTAGGTATTTGTTCAAGTATCACGGAAGTATCCTTTTCTATCGCTTCGTTTACATATTTTTCTACTTTATCAAGTATTTCTCGCGATACTTTTTCATGATGCGTGAAATCAAATCGTAGTCGTTCCGATGTAATATTCGAGCCTGCTTGATGCACGTCTTTCCCCAAATATTTACGCAATCCGGCAAGCATCAAATGCGTACAAGTATGTAGCATCGTTGTTTCTTTTCCCCCATCTGCAAGCCCTCCTTTAAATTTTTGTTCAGCTCCGACTCTGGACTTATCACGATGTTCTTTCATTTTTGCATGTACAGATTCCATGTCTATCGACATCCCGCGTTCTCGAGCCATTTCTTCCGTCAGTTCTATCGGAAAACCATATGACGTGTATAAGCGAAACACAGCTTCTGCATCAATATCAGACGTAGAATGTTTTGCATATTTTTCAAATTCTCGTAATCCCTGAGTGAGAGTTTTCCTAAACTTGGTTTCTTCGACTGTTATTTCTTCACGAATCTTATTCTCAGATGCACTTACAAATGGATATTCTTTTACATAAGATTTTCCATATACTGCAGAAACTTCGGCAAGTACAGCTTCTTTTATACCTAGTTTATCAGCTTCACGTATCGAGCGACGTATCAAACGACGCAACACGTATCCTTGTTCCGTATTGCTTGGCGTGATACCGCCGGCAATCATAAAAGAAGTCGCTCGCATATGATCAAGAATAATTCTAAACGACCGTATTACAGCTTCTGATTGTTCGGAATAATTTTTACCGGAATTGTATTCGAGAATGTGCCGTGCATCTCTAAAGACATTGCTCAAGAAAATATCAGGCTCATTATTTGAAACAGCAGTAAGTCTTTCAAGACCTCCGCCAAAATCTACGTTCTTTTTCGGAAGTTCTGAAAAAGCGCTATCTCTTTTTATGTATTGCATAAATACAGAATTCCCTATTTCTATAAAACGACCACAGTCACAGTTTGGGTGACACTTTTCGCCAAAAGAGTTGTCGTGTTCTGTGCCAAAATCATAAAAAACTTCTGAATCCGGACCTCCGGGCTCTCCTTCAGGCATATTGAAGGGCACTCCGGAGCGACTCCACCAATTTTTCTTTGCTCCATACGCAAATATTCGCCCGCCCTGCATTCCAACTTCTCCACCATGCTTTTCTGTATCTAATGTTATGAGTTCCGCGTCAATTCCCTTTTCTAAAAAAAGTCTTTTCCAAATATCGACAGACTCGGTATCTGCAGGCATACCGCTTTCTTTGTCTCCTGAAAATACTGTCACATAGATTCGAGCCGGGTCCAGTCCAAGCCCGTCATTTTTATTGGTTAGAAATTCAAATAACCACGGTAGTTGCTCTTTTTTAAAATAATCTCCAAGTGACCAATTTCCCAGCATCTCAAAGAAAGTCGTATGTCTATTATCGCCAATTTCGTCCACGTCTTCTGCGCGAAAACACATCTGCGAGTTTGCTAGACGTACTCCTTTTGGGTGCTCCTCGCCGAGCAAATAAGGCACCAAGGGTTGCATTCCGCTGGAAGTAAAAAGCGTGGTAGGATCATTTTCCGGAATTAACGAAGATGACGGAATTATTTTATGTTCGTGTTTTTTAAAAAAATTGAGATAACGTTCTCGCACTTCGAAAATAGTCATGCCAATGACGATACCACGTCTACATAAATAAAAAAATACTGTATGAAATCACTCTTTCATGACGTGACGCTGGATTAGAACTTATTTTTTTCGTTTTTTTGTAGAATGTTCCAGTTCGACTAAATCATTTTCAATATCCACGAGACCCTCTTTAAAGAAGTCTTGCGACCGGACGTCGAGACCACATGTTGCAAATATATCTTCCGGTGATGCGCTACCGCCTGCAGAAAGAAACGCGTCAACTTTTTCAATATATGACGCATCTTTTTTAACTCGTGCATAAAGCGCGCGAGAAATAAGTTTTCCGTAAGCGTAAGAGTAAACATAAAAGAAACGTCTGATATGACTCCAATACACAAAAGAGTATCCATCATCTTCTGTAAGCGAAACAGATTTTCCAAGATATGACGACATGTGTTTATTCATGAATTTCGCAATTTCTTCTTTTGGTACGAGACCTTTTGAGCGCACAGCACTATGCAAATCTCGCTCAAAGTTAAAAAGTGAGATTTGGCGAAAAATAGTTGCAACATCATCTTGTAAATGGTCGTGTGCGACTATAAGTCGCTCTTTTTCGGAAAGTAAATCAGTAAGTGCGTCAAATGCCACTTGCTCGAAAAAAGTACTGGCAGTTTCTGCAACCGCTGTGGAATAGTCTTGATATATTGGCTGTTGTTTTTTGCTACGTTCCGTGTGAATAGCGTGCCCCATTTCATGTGCTAGCGTCATCAGCGAGTTTACATTGTCAACATAGTTTAGCAAAACCATGGTTGGACTGGAGACAGCTCCTGAACAAAATGCTCCTCCAGACTTGCCTTTTTTCGGATACACATCAACTTGGCTATTTAACAGCAATCTTTCAAAAATCTCTGCGTAGCGTGGATGAAGTGCATAAAATGCATCATGTACAATGCTTGTTGCCTGCTCAAACGATATTTTCTTTTTGATTACACCAACAGGAGCACCGCGGTCTGCATATGTAAGTTTTTTTTCGCCCATAAGATTTGCTTTCGTCTTATAAAAACGACGCGCGATATCAAATCGTTCAGAAACTGCTTCGACCATCGCCAGTACACTTTTTTGTTCGTTTTCATATCCTATAATCGTAGCGTCAAAAGGTTCTTCAAATCCGCGCAGTTCATCTGTAATCTTTTTTCGTGCGATTATTGCATTCAGTTCACTTTCCGCCATAGGTGCAATGTTTCGCAACACTTTCATTATCGAAACATGAAGAGCGTGACGTTTTGTTTTCGGAAGATTTCGAAGCATTTCAGTTGCTTCAGATACTGGTATCTTTTTCCCTCCAAAAGATACTTCTGCCATATGTACGATATTTTCAACAGCTTGCACCCAGCGACCGTGCGACACATCACCCATAAGTGATAAAATCTTTTCTTCTTTTTCGGACAAATCGTGTTTAGCGTTTTCGAAAAGTTTTTTTAAAAAATAATTATACTTTGCAAGCTCGGGAGATTTTAAAAAACGTTTTTGAACGGAATTCGGAACTTTTGCAAGCTCCAACATAAAAAATACGAGCTTGTTACCACTCTTTGTATAACGCTCATCGAGCCTGTTCATGAGTGCTTCAGCTTGTTTGTCATCTGCATTTAATTCTTTACGATAACTTGCGTAAAGGATAGGTGCCGACGAACTTTCGACATATAAACGCTCATATGCTGTGAGCGCTTTTGCCAGAGCTTTTGGATTTTTTAACCAAGACTTATCCGCACGATATTCTGTAGCAAAAACTTCCGTTGCCCGTTCGCCTTTTGCCATGTCGTTTTCGATTTTCGTATCTTTTATCGAAGTGTAAAAAAGTTTTTTCAGGTTCCAATCGGTTTTATATTTACGTGTCATATTTTTCAAGTATATCAGCAATCTCATTTCGGTACAAAAACAGCGCTTGCAAGCAAGCGCTGTTTTTGTACCGAAATTGTCTTAAGAGTGTCAAAATAAAATTACTTATGCAAGTAAAAACGCAATGCAATTTATGTTATGAAACGATTTGCATAATGAAATGAAAATGTTTTTCTACCGAAGTGTACTGAAATGATTTTGCAATTTTATTAACTGCGTTGGAAGCATAATTAACTCCAATCAATCGGTTTTTGACCATGTTCGATTAAGTAATTGTTTGCCTTACTGAAATGCTTACATCCAAAAAAACCGTTTGATGCGGAAAAAGGTGAAGGATGCGATGCTTCCAGTACAAGATGGCGTTTCCT
>UOEV01000014.1_pt1 | contig 19653 bp, 13 predicted proteins | sample 1989421 | NCBI WGS metagenome assembly UOEV01 (sample SAMEA4712198, study PRJEB27164) | hydrothermal vent metagenome | biome: marine basaltic hydrothermal vent biome; feature: marine hydrothermal vent; material: mineral | place: Pacific Ocean | collected 2011-06-14/2011-07-23 | depth 1691 m
AAGCGTCTAGGGATTGTTTTGGAAACACTGGCGCAAGCAGTCTCTCCGGGGCTGTCTGTTGACGTACTCGACACTATGGCAGAGAAACTCATTCGTGAAAAAGGAGATATTCCCAGTTTTCTTAATTATACACCGGAAGATTTTCCACGTCCGTATCCGGCGTCGCTCTGTGTTTCTGTGAACGATGAGATTGTGCACGGTATACCAAATGAAAATCCAAGAGTGTTAAAGGACGGCGATATTGTAAGTCTCGATTTAGGTCTTACACATAAAAAAATTATTGTAGATTCCGCGCTTACTGTTTCTGTAGGAAAAACAGATAAAAAATCATATGCACTTATGGATGCGACGGCATCGGCACTCGAGGCGGGTATTGCCACATTAAAACCCGGAAATCATGTGGGAGATATCGGACGTGCAATTCAAGAAGTTATAGAACACGCAGGTTTTGCCGTTGTAAAAGAACTCGGTGGTCATGGCGTTGGTGATGAAGTTCATGAGGAGCCGTATATTTCAAATTATGGGAAACCCGGTGAAGGGCAAGAACTTGTGGAAGGAATGGTACTTGCTTTAGAGCCAATATCGAGTGCAGGCAAAGCATCGGTCGCTCTTGGAAATGATGATTATACTTATAGAACGAGAGACGGTTCGCGATCTGCACATTTCGAACATACTGTTCTTATAGAAAAAAATGCACCGCTTGTTGTTACACGCCGTCCGAGTGAAATATAGAAAATATAGTAGTGCAAGATTGCAAAAAGCGGGTCGGCTTTGCCGACCCGCTTTTTGCAATCTTGCACGGAGTTTATTTTTTGTAAAATAATGGCGGTATATTCTAAGTACCCATAGCATTAACCTTAAAAAGGGTCCTAATTTAATGTTAGATATTTTTAATAAATGTTACTCTTTCCAATATTGTTGCCAGAGCGTATACTGCTTGCATATTAACGATTTATTTTAAGCATGTCACACGAAACACAAATAAAAGGAGAAAGAACATTTTTTATAATCAAACCGGACGCAGTTCAACGCGGTCTTGTAGGAGAAATAACCAAACGCCTCGAGCGAATAGGTTTGAAGCTTGTAGCTGTTAAAACTGCTGTAGCTACGCCGGAACATGTTGAAGAGCATTATACTCTCGACCCTGAATGGAAGCGTATTACCGGAGAAAAAACAATAGCAGGATATAAAAAGAAAGGCATGACACCTCCGTCAGAGGATCCGCTTGAGATTACAGATGCTGTTTTAAAAGGGTTAAAAGTGTATATGACCTCCGGTCCTATTGTTTGTATGGTTTGGGAAGGTCCTCATGCTGTAAAGATTGTGAGAAAAATCGTCGGTGGCACAGAGCCACTTACATCGGATGTCGGAACTATTCGAGGAGATTATGTAATTGATTCATATCAAATGGCAGACGCTGACAACCGCGCAGTGCGTAATCTGGTACATGCATCCGGTTCCGTAGCAGAAGCTGAAAATGAGATTAAACATTGGTTTAAACCGGAAGAAATTATCGATTACAAACTCATTCAGGAACAAGTTATGTATGCTCCTGAAATTGAAGGAGTATTCGGAAAATAATTTTTAGAGTTTTTAAAACAGCACAGATGCATAATTGCGTCTGTGCTGTTTTTATTAAATCCACCTTGACACGTAGTGTATAATTATTAGTGGGACACTCTTGAGTCTGTAACCTTGAATACCTCTTGGGAGCCTCATATCGTCAATATCTGTGGATATTTGATTGCGGGCACCCACTTAAAAACAGGAGGTTGCGACGGGAGTGTCTCTGAAAAAATACCCGACCGATACGGTCGGGCATTTTTTTTGGTATTCTTTTGTAATGCAAGTTGTTGTTGGAATTGATGAAGCTGGACGAGGACCTCTCGCAGGACCTGTATCTGTCGGTGCTGTTTCTGTTCAGAAAAGTTTTGATGTGAAATGTGAATTTCCCGGAGTTGCGGATTCTAAAAAACTTTCAGAGAAAAAACGCGAGATTATTTTTTCTATGCTTGAAAAGCGTTTACATATCGGAGACGTACATTTTGCGGTAGGTTTTTCCAGTGCTCAATATATCGACAAGTATGGAATATCTCAAGCTATAAAGCGCGCTCTTTCAGAGGCTGTAAATGCTGTTGCTCCGGAACCGCATTTAGCACACGTATTTTTAGACGGGTCGCTTTCCGCACCGAGTGAATATTTATCACAAGAGACTATTATTCATGGTGATGATCTCGTGCCTGTTATTTCTCTTGCTTCTATAGTAGCAAAAGTAACTCGTGACAGAATTATGGTTGATTTTGCTAAAAAATATCCTCAATACGGTTTTGAACGGCATAAAGGATACGGCACATTGTTGCACAGAAGCAAACTGAAAGAGTGTGGGCTTTGCGACATACATCGTCGTACATTTATCCATTAAGTTTCGTGGAATTCGGTTTTTATAGCAACAGCTAAAATCGCGCTCGCTCCGCTCGCGCGACACCCCACTCTGTATACATAAGTTCACATACTTCCGGACTTTTACTAAACAAAGAAAATACAACAATTCAGATTGGTTTAAAAAATATAGGAAACCACAACACGTTATGGTCGGGTACAGTGGGTGCACGAGTTCACATAAATTTGGCACTCTCCTAAACAGAAAACCAAATGAAGCAATTCAATAAATTTAGAGGAACAAAGGGTTTTTGTGAGTGAGGTTTAACCTCACTCACCTCGACCGCAACAAAGTCTCGGCACATTGCCTCATTGCAATTTATTGTGAAGGACTTATCAGATGAAGAGTGCTATATGTGGTGAACCGGTACGATGATTTGACTTAATTCATAAAGTGAGTAGAATATAATATTGGAAGTTCGTGTTCGTTGGGAACATGAACATGTAATTAGAATAAGAAGGAGGTTCATATGGCTGGAAAAAAACTGTTGTCCCCGTGGTTATTTAAGGCTAGAATTTCAGAGGGATTTGCGAAATTTGGCTTCGGGCGATGTCTATACTGCCTTGGTGGCTCAAAGATTCTTCTGAACGAAGACACCCCGAAAATCATGTGCGGAAACGCACGCAGTCACTCTGACAATGAGGAAAGTTTCGTTTTCACGGCAGAAGAAGTGGAAACAAAGTGTCCGCTAATTCGTAAGGAATGGCGAGAAAGAGAAATCTATGATTCTAGTCACGAGGTAAGTATTTCAGTGCGCTAATTAAGTGCTGGCTAAATATAAACACAAGATACCGTACGGAGGACGGTATCTTTTCTTTTTACAGCGCTTGTGGTAAGGTTGCTTTCATGACAGTACGAATGCGCCATACACGTTCGCATACAAATAACCGCCGATCGCACCACGCGCTCTCGGGTATTTCGGTTGTTAAAGACAAAGAAAGCGAAGCTTTGCGTTTGCCACACCGCATTGATGAAACTACCGGAATGTATCGCGGTCGTTTAATCGCCACTCCAAAAATAAAGAAAGAGCGAACGAAAGCAGAGAAGTACGAGCACGCAACTCATACTCACAATGAGCCGGTAGCGGAAAAAGAAATATCGAAGAAATCTAAAGTCGTTGGGAAACACGAACACAGTAGCACACCGAAGACTCGTAACGACGTATAAACTTTTGCACACCAAATACGCACTTGCGCCTTGCGCAAGTGCGTATTTTTGTCTATGCTGTTAGGTATTGCTCTTTCGTCATGGCTAACCGTCACCTTGCTCGTTCAGTTGTATTACAAACACTCTTTGAGTGGGACACAACTGGTATATCTAAAGAAAAAACACACGAAGTTTTAAAACGTAACATAGATGAGTTTGGCGGTGGTCAGATAGACACCCCATTTATGGAAAAAATACTTGATGGTGTGATTGAAAAACATGACGATTTAGATCTAATCATTACAAAAGCCGCACCGGAGTGGCCACTTGACAAAATAGCACCTGTAGACAGGAATATTTTACGCATCGGACTTTATGAGCTACTTTTTTCAGATAGAAAACAAGTGCCTGCAAAAGTTGCTATAAACGAAGCGATAGAACTCGCAAAAACTTTTGGAGGAGATTCTTCGGGTCGTTTTATAAACGGAGTGCTCGGAGCCGTATATAAAGAAATGGGTGAGCCGGGTAAAGATGACTCAAATAAAAAACGGGTAAAACCACAAGAGTTGCCACTGGAAAAACTTGGCGGAGCTATTGTTTATACAAAAAATGAAGGTCAATACTATTTAGCACTTGTGCATGATGTTTTTGGACATTGGACTCTTTCAAAAGGTCACATCGAAGAAGACGCAACACCGGAAAAAGGAGTTGAGCGTGTTGTAAAAGAGGAGCTTGACCTTACCGGAAAAGTAGAAGGGCTTATTGGTGAAAACGAATACATAGCTTCTCATCCTGAAAAAGGTAAGCTACGCAAGCATGTGTATTTCTTTTTAGTAAAGACAGACTTCGGAAAACTTTCATTGAAAAAGACAGGAGGACTTGATGACGTCAGATGGTTCAAATTAACAGACATCCTTGACCTTAATTTTTACGATGATATGCTTCCTATTGTTACTGCTGGAGTACAAAAACTCCTTGATAACGCGCGCGTTTCAACACCCTCCGTATAAAAACTTATGACATCTGATTTTGTTAAACACGCCCAAAAACTAGGGCTTACTTTTACAAATATCGACATTTTTGCCGAAGCGCTTACACACCGTTCGTATTTAAATGAAAATGTAAGTGTTACAGGGCATCATAACGAAAGGCTTGAATTTTTGGGTGATGCGGTTCTTGAGCTCGCAACGACGAGTTTTCTCTTTAAAAGATTTCCGGAAAAACAGGAAGGTGATTTAACGGCATATCGTGCCGCGCTTGTAAATACACAATCACTTGCGGAAAGCTCCGAAGCTTTGGGTGTAAACGACATGTTACTACTTTCAAAAGGTGAGGCGAAAGATACCGGTCGTGCACGGCAGATTATTCTTGCAAATGCCTTTGAAGCAATAACAGGAGCTGTATATATTGACCAAGGGTACGATTCTGCCGAAAAATTTATTGCAACAAACATATATCCAAAAATAGATGCCGTGGTTGAAAATCGTTTATGGCAAGATGCAAAAAGCCGTTTTCAAGAAACCGCACAAGAGCATCGCGGTGTAACCCCGAGTTATCAAATACTTCATGAAGAAGGCCCCGATCATGATAAATGTTTCACCATTGGTGTTTTTCTGGGTGATGAACAAATATCAGAAGGTGCAGGCAAATCAAAACAAGAAGCGGAACAAAGCGCGGCGCACTCCGCACTCGAAAAAACAGGTTGGTAAATGTCGTACGGAGTGTTTTTCCGTGTATAACGCGCCGAAGCTAAAGCTTCGGCGCGTTATACTATGCACATGCTTAAGCGGTTGGAGATTGCTGGATTTAAATCATTTGCCCGAAAAACGGTGCTTGATTTTTCGTCGGACGTTACAGCTATCGTTGGACCAAACGGAAGTGGAAAATCAAACACAGCGGAAGCTTTTAGATTCGCGCTCGGTGAGCAGTCGATGAAAAGTATGCGAGGGAAGAAAAGCGAAGACCTTATTTTTTCCGGTACACACAATGCTCCGCGCTCAAATCGTGCCGCTGTAACTATTATTTTTGATAATACAAATCATATATTCAAGCTCGATTTTGAAGAAGTTGCCATTGAACGCGCTGTTTTTCGTGATGGAACGAGCGAGTACAGCATCAACGGCTCGAAAGTTCGCTTACGTGATATCCAAGAGCTACTTTCCGGAGCAAATATCGGTTCAAGCGCTCATCACATAATCTCGCAGGGCGAGGCAGACCGCATATTGCTCGCTTCTTCGCGTGAAAGACGTGAGATGCTTGAAGATGCTCTAGGTTTAAAAACGTACGAGTTTAAAAAACAAGATGCAAATCGCAAACTTGAAAGAACGCGCGAGAATATTTCGCAAGTGGAAGCACTGCGTAGAGAAGTCGCTCCGCATGTGCGTTTCCTTGCAAAGCAAGTGGAGAAAATAAACCGAGCAGACGAGCTTCGAAAAGACATTGTCCGTGCCAGTAAAACATATCTGGCGAGAGAAGACGCATATCTCGAGCGCGAATACGAAATTGTAACAGCTACAAAAGACGCTTCGTCAAAGCGTCTTGCTGATGTATCTGCAGACCTTGCAAAGATTGAAGCGCACACAACAAACGATGAAGAAAGTGGTCGCCGAATGCAGATTGTTCGTGATACGGAAATAGCATTTGAACGTGCTACGGAGGAACATACCGCGCTTGCACGCGAAATAGGTCGTGTTGACGGAACACTTGCTTCAGCGGAAGCTCGTGCTCGAGAAACGCATAAAGATTCTCGTATAGTCGTGTCACGTGAAGACCTTTTGACGCTTCGTGATGAAGTTTCAAAACAAGTGAATGATATAGGTGGAGACCCAACCGCTATTTCTGCCGCATTGACAGCGATATATAAAACAGTGCAGGCATTTGTAAATCATTTCGTGCAATCTGATAAAGATTCCAAGCAATTCGAGCAGGTGAATGATAGTGATGAAGAAATACAGACACTTCTAAAAGAAAAAGTAGTACTTAGTGCGCGCGAAGCCGCGCTTGCGTCAAAGATTGAAAAACTTCGTAATGCTTTACAGCGCGCACGCGAAAATGTCGTAGCGCACGAAGAGGCAAATCGTGAAGAGCGCAGACATCTGCTTGAAAACGCGGAGACGAAAGCTAGAGAAGAAGCTACGGTGACGCGCGCGACGGCACGGCTTGCGGAGCTTGCTGTGCGTCGTGAGAATTGTGAACAAGACAAAGCGGAGCTATTGGCGATAGCCGGATCGGAGGCTGTTTCATATGATGCTATTACGGATGTGTCCGATGAAGAAGTTGCTCGACAAGTATCACTTCATAAAGATATTGAACGACTAAAAATTCGTCTTGAAGAAGCCGGCGGTACCGGAGAAGATATTCGCAAAGAATATAAAGAAGCAACAGAGCGCGAGGAGTTTCTTGCCAGAGAGCTATCCGATCTTACAAAATCTGCAGACGGATTGCAGACGCTCATAAAAGATTTAGATAATGAGCTCGCAAAACATTTTTCAGATGGTCTTGCACGCGTAAATGCATCGTTTAACAATTTCTTTTCACTTATGTTTAACGGAGGCGGAGCGGAGCTTATACTTGAGGATTCGCTTAAAATTAACGAGGACGAATATACTGACGATTTGTCACGTTCGCAATCTCGTCCCGGAATCGATATTTCCGTTCATCTGCCGAAGAAACGATTGCAATCGCTCACACAACTTTCAGGCGGTGAGAGAGCTCTTACTTCAATAGCGCTTATCTTTGCAATGAGTCAGGTAAACCCGCCACCATTTTTGATATTGGACGAGACAGATGCGGCACTAGACGAAGAAAACAGCCGTCGTTATGGCGACATGATAGAAAATCTTGCGAAACGTTCACAGCTTATCGTAATAACACACAACAGAGAGACGATGAGTCGAGCGAGTATTCTTTATGGTGTTACTATGGGTGCGGACGGTATTTCAAAACTACTTTCTGTGAAGTTTGACGAAGCTGTTGCGGTTGCAAAATGAGTTTTTTATATATAAAACCACGCACACGACCATATGCGTTACGCACGCTCTCACGTACACGTATTGTGGTACGCTGTTTTAATTGATGAATATTTTTCATAATTTTATATGACGCAACAACAAGCACTCGATATTTTAAAGACAGGAGCAAATGTTTTCCTAACAGGTGAACCAGGTAGCGGAAAAACATATACTGTAAATAAATATGTCGTATGGCTTCGCGAGCATGGTGTTGAGCCTGCAATTACGGCATCAACAGGAATAGCCGCAACACATGTCAGAGGCATGACAATCCACTCGTGGAGCGGTATAGGAGTGAAGCAATGGCTATCTGAGGAAGATTTAGATGCTATTGCGCAAAAAGAACACGTCGCACGCAGGATTAAAAAAACATCAGTGCTTATTATTGACGAGATATCAATGCTTTCATCGGATACTCTTGCAATGGTTGATGCCGTGTGCCGTGAAGTTCGGCACGATGCACATGTTTTTGGAGGCATGCAAGTGGTACTTGTTGGGGATTTTTTTCAGCTCCCGCCAATTACACGTTCGTCGTGGCAAAATCACCAGACACAAGATTTGCTTTTTGATAATGAAAATAACGAAAGCGTTTTTGCATTTTCCGGTGACGTGTGGAAACGGCTTAACCCGCTAGTGTGTTACCTCACAGAGCAACACCGTCAGGAAGATAAAGCTTTTGAAGATATTTTATCTGCAATGCGCAGTGGTTCTGTTACAAGTAAACATGAAGCGCTACTTGAAAAAAGGAATGTAGAGCCAGAAGGTGGAACCCCTGTATTATTTCCTCATAATAAAAATGTTGACCGTGTAAATGAAAATGAACTTTCCAAAATAGAAGGCACGACTCGGCATTTCGCCATGGAAAGAGTCGGACCGGATGTGCTTACAAACGCACTTGTGCGTGGGTGTCTTTCTCCCGAAACACTTTCGCTTAAAGAAGGAGCAAGGGTAATGTTTACAAAAAATAATCCATTTGCAGGTTTTGTGAACGGAACTCTCGGTACTGTTGTCGGTTTTGAAAACGGTCAGCCTGCGGTGGAAACATACAATAACGGCACGATAACTGTTGACCAAATGGAGTGGGCAGTAGAAGAAAATGGCAAAGTGCGAGCAAAAATAATACAGTTACCGCTTCGATTGGCGTGGGCTATCACTGTACACAAAAGCCAAGGCATGTCACTCGACGCGGCACATATTGATTTGTCTCATGCGTTTGAATATGGTCAAGGATATGTTGCCTTATCGCGAGTACGTTCGCTAAGCGGTCTTACAATTTCAGGTTTTAATAGACGTGCCCTCGAGGTGCACCCGGAAGTGCTGGAAAAAGACGAAGTGTTTCGAGAGCAATCAGGTATGGCAATAAGTACTTTTGCAGAAATGCCGGAAAAAGAGCTTTCAGGATTGCATGCGCGTTTTCTAAAAGCGGTCGGAGGAAGTGTTAAAGTACTTTCTGAAGACGAACAACATAATGCGAAAACAGCACGCGAGGACCCGACAAAAGCAACGCTCGTTCTTTTGCGAGAAGGAAAAAGTATTGAGGAAATAGCGAAAGCGAGAGACAGGAAGCCGGGTACCATAATTACTCATCTGGATAAATTGCGTGAGAGTGGGCATATATCGTTTAGCGATGTTTCGCATCTTGCTCGCGATATTGATACGGATATTGATACGGCATTTGGTGCTTTTAAGACACTGAGTACGGAAAAATTATCTCCGGTTTTTTCAAAACTCGGTGGGCGAGTTTCGTACGATACATTACGCCTCGCGCGCGTGCTTTTTTTGATTAAGAACGGTAAATAAATTATGTTCCATTCGCATTTTATTTGAGATGCGAATTTCATGAAATAGAGAGAGCAGGGCGGGCGCGGGCATTCTGCCCGCGCCCGCCCTGCCCTATAAAAAGCGAGAACATTAAACCTCACTCACATCGACCGCAACAAAGTTTCGGTGTGTTATCTCGGAAACAATCAAGATGACGTTATTTTTAAGATTTCGTACATGTTTTATATATAAAATGCTTGAAAGCTACTAAATATAATTGGTAAATACAGGGGTTGACAGAGGTGCTATTTTAGCGTATTCTCTCACAAAGAAGAATATGAATTGGATAGTGAAAACAACGGTATACCTTATCCACGCGGTCGCGCGTGCGTATACTCGCAAATGGGTTTTTTTGGTGTTTGTAACGATTGTATTCGTTGCTACGGTTTTGGTTTTGGCGCGGTTTGACCTTTTGCCGGATACTGTGACAGAAGTCGCATCCGGTGCGCAAAAAACGCATGTAACTCTTGAGGTTTCTCCGCTAGTTTCAGATGCCGGTATTTCTGTAACCAAAACAAAGATAAATAATTCTGTAAAGGAACTTCCGCTAAAAATTGAAATACCTGCGATAAAACTTTCGGTAACAATTTCTAATCCAAAGACAACAAACATAGAGATACTTGATAAAGGTTTATTGAAAGGAGCTGTACGATACCCGCTTTCTGCACAATTGGGTGAACTCGGAAATGTAATCGTTTTTGGGCATTCAAGTTATCTGCCGATTGTATATAACCAAGCATATAAAACTTTCGATGGCATACAAAAATTGTCAAAGAAAGATAAAATTATCGTATATTCGACTACGAAAAAATATGTGTACAGCGTAGATACAGTCACGAAAGAAAACACAGCATCTTCAGCTATTTCACTAAAAGTATCGCGACCGACGCTTACACTTTCGACGTGTAATTCATTTGGAACAAAAAGTGACCGATTTGTTGTTACGGCACATCTTGTTGGTAGTTATCTTCTCGGTGGAATATCCACGAGCAGATAACTCTCTGTAAGAGAGAGGAGTTCTTTTAAAAAACAAAAACAAACATACACACAAACAAAAAAGGAGGGCGTAATGAGCGACACAATCAGACGCAGGGGAATGTCTCCGGCAAAAAAAAGGAACGTCAAGTACATTTTGGCGTTTATCATAATTGTATTAGCTATTGGAGCAGGCATCCGTATTTTGATTAATAAAAATACGAAAAAAGATGCCGAAAAATCTGCAGAAATAACGAAAGGAGCGATAAAAGGAGCTCCAAAAGGAATGGTACTTGTGGGTTTCCCTACGGCAACGGCGCGTTCTTCTGACGCATATAACTCAGATATTGTGGGTTCACCAGTTGTTTCGGATACCATTATGGTTACGAAACCCAAATCGCAGATTGACCATAAGGCTTCTGTTGTGGTTACAAAGCCGAAAGTCACAAAGAAAGTTACGCAAATGCGAAAACATCATGTTTCGGCGGTAACGCCAAAACATGAAAAGCAGGCGCATCGTCTTGTGAAGACGCTGAAGTCACGCAGGATGGAAACGAGTATGGTTGCATACGCATTTGCGTCTCTGTCTAAGCACAAGATTTTTCGTCTGAAACCCGGCGGAAAACCCTTATTAAGGACAAACTCCCCGAAGGAGCTTGCCTCAATGATTGAAAAGTCATTGAGCGTAGACCCGAAAGGGAATACACATCTTAATGAGAGAAGATGCAAAATGTACGGGGAATGTGCCACGGCATATTCGTATTTTTACGGTATCCGTACTGTGCATCCGGAAGTCGCTTCTCGTTTGAGAAGTATTATTGACTTGCCGAAATACCTCCGTAGCTTGAAAAAGACGCACGCTCCGAAAGGAAAGTGGGTTATGAGCAGAGTTATTGTCTCGTACGATGCGTACGGGAATATAACCAGGAGGTATGATGCACGCGGATTCGCACGCGCTTTTAAGCGCGGTGAGTATGCGTGGTGTGACCTCGTGTCTCACAAGCCGATACTTGCTGGGAGTTGTGGGAACGTAGTTGGTAAGCAGTATTTTGCGCCTAAGCTAATCGCAAAGGCGCTCGCTCCTGCAAAGGTGCGTAATGTCGTGCTTCAACCAACTCCCAAAAATGGGAGATGGGAAAGAGCATGGGCGTACGCATCTGAGTTGGAAAATCCAGCTCCGCTCCACCCCGCAGAAAAAGGATATGCAGAGATTCGTTTTTATGCATATTCTGGAGACACCGCACTGATTGTTCCGATTTTCGGTGCTGGACTTTCTGAAAGAGATTTTGGAATAAAGCGCCCCGGTGATGTACATTTTGAGCGGTGGAGCAATGCTGTGTGCGAAGAAAATGCACCAGTTATATGCGGGTTTGATGCTCTCGAGGGTTTTACAGGTAAAAAAGTCAACCGTCATTTGACGGGGAGCTTTTACCTAAATAAACCTGGGGAGTATGTACTCAGAGTTCCGCGCGTTTTTGCGGAACCTGCTACGCCTGATCGCGTGGTGCTACAACTTTTCCACGGCAGTGTCGCGTGGCCTGTACTGCCAGCACGTGTGGTAAATCCTGAAGTAACAGCTCGTTATGAAAGAGAGGTTCGTGCTTACAAGCACAACCACTCAGATGGCTTGCTTGTGCTTCCTGGATCATACAAGCACCGAATTGCCAGAGTCTATTATGATTTGGTTGAAGGTGCAGAACATGGTTCAAACTTGTATTTTCCGCGCGGGCAGATTAAGTCTGCACAACAAGAGTAACGTTTGTTTTTGTTTTTACGGGTGCGCGGTGGGCTTTTACAGTCACCGCAATCCTTTTTTTGTACGCTTCGTTTGCTAATTGTATTTAGCGACGTGGCAGGGATTATTTTTTGCAAAATTATTATGATAGAAAAAAAGAAAAAGACATACATAAATACAAGTCTGGTGATAGCCAGTCTCATCGTCATTTTTGGAATGACGTTTGGTGGCACAATCGTAGGCTTATTGAAACCTGAACAAGCTCTCGCACAGCTCGCTGTGCCTGTGGTACCGAGTCCGGCTCCGGCATTGCCAGGAACAACGCCTGCGCCTGCTCCTGTTGCGCCGGTTGCTATATCGCCAGCTGTTGCAAACACAGTTTCTACTGCTCCGGCAGTGGTAGCTTCTGTTGAGGTTACTCCTGCGCAAGTGGTTCCCGTTTCTGAAGCTCCCGCTAAAGCGGTACCTGTAGAGGAAACACCTGCAAATACGGTAACAGTATCGCAAACTCCCGCCACTACGCCCGCGACAGCTCATGCTTCAGTAGAAAATACGACTCCTGCAACAGCACAGGAAGTCGTATCAGAAGTCGCACCAGCAACACAAACACCTACAGTGTTTGTCCCATCAACACCACCTCCGGTTCCGCAATGTAATCTTTCTGCCACACCGTCATCATTTCAATCGAGTGGCGGAAACACAACGCTTACATGGAGCACAACAGATGCAAATACAGCGACAATGAGCCCAAGCATTGGGAATGTCTCGTTAGATAATGGTTCCAAAAAAGTTTTTGTCTCAAAGACGACAAAATACACGTTGTCCGTTTCAGGAATTGTAGGAGAAAGCACTTGTAGCGTGACGGTATCTGTTGCAAAACCTGTAACACCACCACTATCACCGAAAAATCCTACCTGCTCGCTTTCTGCAAACAAAACTCATATCACGAAAGGAGAAACATCTACACTTTCGTGGACAAGCTCTAATACAACGAAACTTTCTATCGATTCAGGTATCGGAAATGTTACACCGGTTGATTCCGGATTTAAAAAGGTCTCGCCAAATAAAACGACCGAGTACACAATGACCGCTACCGGTTCTGGAGGGACAACACATTGCGATACAAAAATTATTGTAACAACGACACCACCACCATCACCGAAAAATCCTACCTGCTCGCTTTCTGCTTCGCCAACTTCTGTTTCTGTCGGTGGCAAGTCGACACTTTCATGGACGACTGCAAATGCAGAATCTCTTTTCATTGACAATGGTATCGGGAAAGTGGTTTTGGTTGCAAGTGGTTCTACTTCAACACCAAAATTATCATCAAAAACAACATACACTGCGACTGTAACCGCGGAAAACGGCAAAACGTCTACATGTAATGCAACTGTTTCCGTGGGTGGCGGTGGCGGTGGAGTTTCTCCGACATGCTCGCTTTCTTTTTCGCCGACTTCTATTAAAAAAGGAAGTTCAGCAAAACTTTCTTGGAACGGTTTTGCTCTTTTAAGCGGTTCTATTGATAATGGAGTTGGAACGCTTTCAGATATGGCAAGTTCAACACAAGTTTCGCCTGCAGAGGGTTCTCACAAGTACACTGCCACTTTTAAAGCGACAGATGGTGAGACAGTTACTTGTAGCGCCACGCTTACCGTTTCCGGTGGAGGCGGCGGTGGCGGAGGCGGTGGCGGCGGAGGCGGAAGTACTCCTCCGACCATTACGCTAACTCAGCTAAATAAACCTGGTAAACAACCGCTTGCATTTGTTTATCTTTCACAAATACCATATACCGGACTCGATCTTGGTCCCATTGGCACTGTTGTGTACTGGTTCATGCTTATTTTCTGGAGTCTCGCAATAGCATACGTGCTTTTGTTTATCGTGTTTCCTTATATGCGACGTCGAATACAAACTGCCGGAGCTCGTGTGCGAGAAACTCTAAACGAGCAATATGAACCCGTTACTTTCACGACGGAAACTTTAGGAGATGCAAAAATAAAGCAAGATGAATATATTCCGGAGGCTTCGCGAGGGTACTCGAAATATGACGGCTTTCGTTCATTTGCGGAAAGCGAAACACCGACCATCGAAGATATTGTAAAAGGTCTTTCACGCTCAAATGAGGCAACAAACACTTCATTGCATAATGATGGAAAAGATTTGACGGAAGCAAGTATAATGTCTGAAGGTATGACAAAACAAAAAGAAATTAAAAAAGAGCCGGCGGAAGTTGCGGAAGTTTCTGAAATATCAAGCAAAGCTGTTTCTGAAGAAGTAAAAAATAAACAAATTATAGAGAACGAAACTGTGCAAGGCATAACAACAGACGTTCGAGGTTTTATTTCTGCGCTTCTCGAAGGTGACAGAGATGCTGTTTTTGTGACATTGCGTCAGGTGGTGCGCGGTGGCGGAAGAATAGAGCGTTTCCTTTCAGATGTTACATGTGCGCTTGATGACGCTTATCGTGCTCGTATTGATGGCACAACTTGCGATTCTGATGTTGCGCGACTTTCTGCAAAGTATGCGACTCCTGTGCTGGAGCACATCATAACAGCACTCGCGACAGCTATTGACTCGAGTTACACAAACGGCATGACCGGTGCAAAGATGGCGTTGACACGAGCATTGTCTGAAATAGGGGCATAAAGGTTTTTCTAGAAGAAATGCGCGCGAAATAGCATGGGCGCGGTGGATACCACCGCGCCCATGCTATTTCGCGCGCATTTTACTTTACTGATTCTGCATCTTTCTATACATCAAGCGCACACTTCTCTAAGAATGCGCAAGTGCGCTACGCACGCTTGCGCGCTTCTTCTGCAACTTTTTGCACAAAATCACTCACATCCATTGCGCCAAGTTTACCATTATCGCGACTCTCCACCGAAACGGTATTTTCTGTGGACTCTTTATCGCCAATGACAAGCACGTATGGTATCTTTGCGATTTTTGCGTTTCTTATTTTCTTTCCGAGAGATTCGTTTGAAGAATCTATTTCCGTACGAACCTTTACATCTGAAAGTGCAGATGAAACCTTCTCTGCGTATTCTGCGTGTGTTTCAGATATCGGAAGTACACGAACTTGCACAGGTGCAAGCCACACAGGCAATGTTCCGCCGGTGTGCTCGAGCATTATTGCGATAAATCGTTCAATAGAACCCATCACTGCACAGTGAATCATGACAATGCGTTCTTTTTCTCCGTGTTCGTTTATACATGTCAGATCAAACCGCTCAGGCATATTCATATCAAGCTGGATAGTTGCCACTTGATGCTCGCGACCGAGTGAATCTGTTGCCATAAAATCGAGCTTTGGACCGTACATCGCAGCTTCGCCGATGGCTTCGAAATAATCCGCATTTCGCTCTTTTGCAATGTCTCGCAGAGCATCTTCTGCCTCTTTCCATATTTCTGGTGTACCTAAATATTTTTCCTGTGCTTCCGGATTATGGAATGAAAGGCGCACTCGCAATTTGAAACCGAATGTTCCGTAAAAAGTGTCGATAATATCCCATATTCGGAAGAATTCATCTTTCACTTGAGTGTGTCTGCAAAAGACATGTGAATCATCTTGAGTAATAGAGAGTACTCGAGTGAGACCGCCAAGCTCTCCGGATTGCTCGTCTCGATATACCATTGTTGTTTCTGCATAGCGCGCCGGCATTTCTTTGTATGAGTGCGGTCGTCGTGCAAATATCTGCGTATGATGCGGACAATTCATCGGTTTTAGGGCATATTCCTTGCCTTCTCGTGTTGTGATACGAAAAAGCTCATCGGCGAATTTCTGCCAATGACCGGAAGTTTCATATAAATCTTTTTTAGTAATGTGTGGAATAGTTACGCGTTGGTATCCGTGTTTGTCGCGTAATTCCCAAACATAGCTATCTAGCTGGTGGCGTAAGAGGGCTCCTTTTGGAGTCCAGAGTGGGAGTCCTGGACCGACAAGACTGGAAAAAGTAAACAAGTCGAGTTCTTTTCCTATCTTACGATGGTCTCGTTTTTTTGCTTCCTCGCGTTTTTCAAGAAACGCATCGAGGTCTTTTTTTGTATCAAATGCGAGACCGTATATGCGTGTTAACATCGGTTTCTTTTCATCCCCACGCCAGTACGCTCCGGCAACTCGGTCGAGCATAAAAGATTTTTCATCGATATCACGTGAAGGGTTTTTTGAATGACCTCCACGACACAAGTCTGTGAAGTCTCCGGAAGTATAAAGTGTGATAGGTTCACCTTTTTTGGCAATTTCATCTATGAGTTCGAGCTTGAAAGAGTTTCCCTTAAAGCGCTCGCGAGCATCTTTTTCGGAGATTTCTGTTCCGGTCATTTCGCTCCACGACGGAAGTATTTCTCGCATAGTACTTTCGATATCAACAAGCTCTTCTTGTCCCGGTTTTTCTCCTCCTGCGAAGTCGAAGTCATAATAGAAACCGTTTTCTATTACCGGACCGATAGTGGCTTTTGCGTTCGGGTATCGCTTCAGCACTGCTCCTGCCAGCAGATGTGCCAATGTGTGCCTCTTTGCTTCAAGTGAATTCATATAATTTGCGTGTAATTAAGTAATTAAAACAAAAATGTCCCGACAAAAATGGAAGGGAATTCCATTTTTGTCGGGACGATCTTGCACAAATGACCGCGGTTCCACCCGACTTCCCGCGTGAGAAGCACGCGGGCACTCTTGCTACTTATCCTAAAAACATTTGGTATAAGCTTTTATGTATCGAATTAGGCATTTGCGTGGCTCGTTTATGCTTACCACTTTCGGTTGGTATCCGAAACAATCTTCGATTGTTCACAATTTAGCATTGTGCAAGTTGTCGGTCAATTTGTTCTAAAGCGCACTAGAGCACACATATTTTGATATTTTCGGTTTATATATATTTTTTCGCTAGTAAATACGAGGCGCGGGCGGGCTTCGCCCGCCCGCGCCTCGTATTTACTAGCGACTAGCTTAAATAGCGCAATCAAATTTGCATGTTCTCGCTGTTCGCACACACCTCACGTGATTCAAATGTATTTTTCGACATATCCATAGTTGTAGATTGTTCAGTCAAAAAAATAATTATGCAGTAATGTGGATAAACTTACATTGAATTATCATGGGATATGAGTATTATTACTTATAGTAAATTGGTATGGGGTTCTCACAGAAAGAATGAATTCCGAGTTCAATTTATCTTATTTGAAAACAAATTTGTTGATGACTGCAAAAATGGTTGTATGAATAAAATAATAAAATATCTTTTTGTAATCTCAGCTTTGTTTTTTCTGAGTCTTTTTGCAAGTACCACTGTATTTGCAGGTACAGGTAATGTTGTTTCAGGGAGTGCCATTAACACAGCGAGCGCAAGTAGCGCTCACGCAAACAATCTTTTTCAAGGGAGTAACATTTTGCAAGAATTACATTCTGCGCAAGATGCATTACATGACAAAATAACATCAAGCTTAAATACAATTTCAAAAAATTCATTTCAGCTAACTTCTTTTCCGCAAGAGCCTGCATCTGTGGCGTATGTTTTAAACGGCGAAATGCTATCAGATTTTAGTAAAACGGTATTCTCGGTATACCAACCTACATTAAGTTTTATAAACAAAACACAGAAGTCTTTCACTAAAACTGTAAACGATGCATATACAGCATCTTCAAATCAAATCTCAAAGTTGAGCAGACTACCTAAAGAGCCTGCATCTGTGGCGTATGTTTTAAACGGCGAAATGCTATCAGATTTTAGTAAAACGGCAGTTTGGACTTACAATTCTGTCTTAAGTTTATTTAATAAAAAAGAAGATAATGTTTTTGTTGAAAACAATAATATCGGTGGAGCATCCTCGCTTTCAATAATCTCATCGGCATCAACAAGTACTTCCACAAAAGTGTCAAAGCCAGTCGCTGTAAAAACAGCAACAGGTAATACAACAATCATAAATCCTATTAAAGAAAAAGTCGTAGAAAAAACAATTATAAAAACAGTTTCTGGAGTTTCTAAGTCTGATTTACAAAACATAAGCGATAAACTCAATTCTGAGATTCAAAAAGTTGCACAAGCTTTTTCCACATGGAGACCAGAATATCGGGCAATTGTTTTGTCAAACAACGTCAAAAATGTAGATGCTGCAACAATCTCCAATTCCACAATATCCGGTTCGATAATCTCAGGCTCGACCTTTTCCGGTTCAACACTTTCTCTTACTGGAGCGTTAACTGGGACAACTGGAGTTTTTTCAGGCAATCTTTCCACTGCAAAAAACTTGTCTGTTGGTGGACAGTTACTTGTTTCTGGAATAGCTACATCAACGATATCTGGAGACGTTGCTTTTGATACAGACACTTTATATGTTGATTCTTTAAATAATAGAGTAGGCATCGGAACAACTTCACCAACCGATACTCTTTCTGTAAATGGAGCGACATATCTTGCATCTATAACACCAACAGATACCACTAGTAGACTTTATAATTCATCAGGCAATCTTTACTGGTCTGGTAATTTAATAGGAGGTGCTTCAACAGGAAGTTGGGATACGGATGGTACAAGTGTTTGGAGGGTTTCAGGAAATGTTGGCATCAGCACAACTTCGCCATCTGCGCCTCTTTCAGTTTCGGGCAGTGGGTATTTGACTGGTGGGCTTGGGGTTGGGTTGCTTAATACAACAGCAGGAACTTTGCAAACTTCAGGAAATGCAACAATAGGTGGAAATCTCACAGTATCGGGAACTCTTAACACTACCGGCAATACAACATTGGTAAACGCCTCCACAACCCTTCTTTCCGTGGTGAACAACTTCTGGTCAAATGGAACAACAAACATCGGAAATGCTGATGCTGATGCATTAAATATCAGAGCAGGTGATTGGAATTTAACTTCAACAGCAACAACAACAGTTGCAATGACAAATGGAATTAATTTTGACAGCAATACTTTGGTTGTTGATCCAAATAGTAATCGGGTGGGTATCGGCACAACTTCGCCGAGTGAAAAGCTTGATGTGAATGGAAACATAAACATCGCAGACGGGGATTATTACAAATACGGTGGAAGTAACGCTCTAAGATTGGCGAAAGGAACGGATGCATTTTACGCGAATACTTTTGTTGGGTTAGATGCGGGGAATGCAGCGGCAACAAGAATGACAGCAGTGGGATATAATGCTGGAAATGGAAATACAGGAATCTACTCTAACGCATTCGGAGGTTATGCTTTACAACAAAACACAGGAGACTACTCTAATGGATTTGGATATGCTGCCCTATACCAAAACACAGGAACCAATTCTAATGCTATTGGACGTTTTGCCCTACAGCAAAACACAGGAGCGAACTCTAACGCAGTCGGAAGTTATGCCCTATCTAAAAACACAGGAACCAATTCTAATGCATTCGGGCAAACTGCCCTATACCAAAACACAGGAACCAATTCTAATGTATTCGGAAATAGTGCAGGGTCATCAAACACAGGAAACAACATAATCGGTATTGGTTATCAGGCTCTTTACAACAACTCAGGGAGTAATATCGTCGCGATAGGTTATAA
>UOEV01000002.1_pt1 | contig 19266 bp, 16 predicted proteins | sample 1989421 | NCBI WGS metagenome assembly UOEV01 (sample SAMEA4712198, study PRJEB27164) | hydrothermal vent metagenome | biome: marine basaltic hydrothermal vent biome; feature: marine hydrothermal vent; material: mineral | place: Pacific Ocean | collected 2011-06-14/2011-07-23 | depth 1691 m
ATTTTTGGGTACAATAACTTTTTGTCCAATAGCAAAGATTTTTGGAGTTTTTGAAATTTCACAATCAATTTTTTTCCCTTGAGAAAATTTATACAAAACATCGTAAATCAAGGAAGTCTTACCGCTTCCGCTTGGACCAACGACTGCAACTAATTTATTCAAAGGAATTTCAACAGAGATGTTTTTCAGATTATGAAGATTGGCATTCTTGATAGTAATTGTTTTCATATAATGATAATAAAATTGCTAAAATTAAGTGTCTTTCGTTTTAAAAAAAAGGGGGCTTTTCATTTTCAAATATAGAAATTACATATAACGTTAGGGATAAAAGAAGTTTTCGGAGAGCAGCGAAGAAAATTTGGGTGAGGGGAGAGCCGAGCAATTTTACTTTTATCCCTTGTTATACGAGAGTGAGGAGCGATAGCGACGAAAGTGCAAGCCCCCTTGAGTTTTACCAAAACTTACTCGTATCTTTTATTAATCTTTTTTATCTTATTTACTAATGCTTCTCTAATATCAACATTCATTGATTTGGCAAGAAGTAATGTGGTTATTATAACATCGGCGAATTCATTGGGTAAATTATTTTTATCATGCTTGTCTAATTTTTCTTGTCTTTGGTCGCCATTAAATGCCAAAACTTCATTACATAATTCGCCGAGCTCCTCGGTCAATTTAACAGTTCTTGCCAAAATTCTATCTTGTTGTGTAGAAGAATTCTTGCCAAATCTTTCAATCAGCCTCTTATTTTCTAAATCAATGAATTCTAACAGTTCTTTTAGTTCCATAATTATGTTGAATGTTAAAAAGTTTAATAAACTTTGTTGTTTGGGTTCAAGATTTCGTATAACGTTAGGGATAAAAGAAGTTTTTTTTATTTCTCTTCCTTATTATATTACAAAAGAGAAAAATAAAAATTTGAGTGGAGTAAAAAAGTTATTTAATATCGGTTAGAACCGCATCGACCTCTTCATTCGATACAAATGCTTTGGTAACTTGTTCGCCCTGCTCCTTATCAAAAATTTTCACCACCACATAAGTACCGACTGTCTTTCCATTACCCAATGTGTATTCTGTCACAACGCAACGACCGTATGCATCCCAATTTTCGTCGCGCAAATCCATCGGCACTCTAATTTGATAAAGCCTATGTCCGTTTTTACTAAAATTATATTTCTTTCCGATTTCAAGCGGATTCGGGATGTTTGACTTGTCTATCCTGAGACATGCTTGTAGTTTAAAGGGATTTCCCATAAATTTTTGATATTAATAGAGATATTAAATAATTATTTTTTTACGGAACCAGATACACTTTATTAAGTGAAGTTGCCATGAAGTAAACGTGGAATAAAGTACAATTTGTCAGCGAAATTATTGATAAAAGAAAAAGCCTACCACAAGGGCGGACAAGTTCTATTTTGGTGCCGCAGGCGGGAATCGAACCCGCACGCTGTCGCCAGCAAGGGATTTTGAGTCCCTCGTGTCTACCAATTCCACCACCGCGGCATAATTGTGTCAGCACAAATTATGTGCACATTCATATCCTATGCGTTTTTAGTATTATTCGCAATAACTTGTATCATCGTTCGTACATAAAGGTTTTGTATTTCAATATGTAATTATGAATAAATGTTGACTCTTTAATATCGTGCGTAAGTTTGTTTCTGGCATCATTGCCTAAATTAGGTAGGTATTTATTTTAAGAAATTATATTTTGCACATGTTTTACAGTAGCGTGTGATAAACGGTATGTGATACAATCGGCACATGCAACAGCCGACAAAATACGATTCCGTTTTTTGGATCGAGACAGAAAAAATCCACCCCAACCCATATCAGCCACGTCGCGCATTTGATGATGCTCGTTTAAGAGCACTTGCCGAATCAATTCGCCAGTATGGCGTACTTCAACCACTCGTTGTTACTCGTTTTGAACACACAAAACCTGACGGAGGTATCGCTTCTGAGTATGAATTAATCGCAGGTGAAAGACGTTTGCGCGCGTCTAAACTTATTGGATTGAGAGAGGTCCCGGCTGTTATTCGTGCCGGAAAAGAAGACCGGAGAGTAAAACTGGAACTCGCAATTATTGAAAATCTTCAACGTGAAGATTTAAACGCTATCGACCGCGCAAAAGCACTCGCGCAACTCGCAGATGAGTTTGGTATATCGCATTCAGAGATTGGAGCAAAAGTAGGACGTAGTCGCGAGTATGTTTCAAATAGCATACGATTGCTACGTTTGCCTGAGGAAGTACAAATGGCAGTGGTTGGAAAGGAAATATCAGAAGGGCACGCACGCGCACTTTTGATGCTTGCACATAAGCCAAAAGAGCTTGATACTCTTTTCCGTGATATCGTAACGCGAAAAACTTCTGTGCGTGTGGCTGAACAACTGGCACGTCGTATTGCAACGGATAAAATTCGCAAGAAAAACAAAACGCCTGAAATGATGGAGCTTGAAAAGTCTCTTACGGAAACACTTGGCACTCGTGTGATAATCGAAAATCGTCCAAACAATACAGGAAGATTGCTTATTGAATTTTTTTCACCGCATGACTTGGTGCATATTGCAGATGTTTTTTCAAAACGAGAAGCAGCGCGTTTTGCAGCAGCACAAAATAAAGATGTTTCAGATGAGGGCATGACAGGAGAACAAGAAATACTAAATAAAACGGCAACAGGAAATACAAATTTCGATGAATCTATATTAAAAGATATTGACAGAGCTCCATCTTTGCACAAAGAAGCAGATGAGTACGTAAAAAAAGATACCAACACAGTCGGAGAGGGGACTGTTAATGAAGCAAATACTCAAACGGAAGAAACAAATGAAACTATCATTGTGACTTCAGATCAAGATGACGGAGATATTAATGTGCAGATGCTTTTGACTTCAACCGTAAATGCAAATAAAGATTCAGATGACAATGCGGTATTGGAGAACTCAACATCTGATGAAGGTTTAAAAAAGCAAAGCGATGATGTGGTTGTGCAGAAACCGGAACAGGAACAGAAAACAGAGCAAGACAATCAGGAGGAAGACCTGTATTCAATACGCAATTTTACCGTTTAGTACGTAGGGGTTTCATTTTTGTGCTTTCAGAAAGCGCGGACCGAATCTGTTTACGAGCAAGTGAAGTATAAGCATACTCGAGCCATTTTGCGGTCGGATGTGCAGATTTTCCCGTAATAGCTTCAACTACATCGCCATTGTTTAGTGGTGAATTAAATGACACTAATTTCCCGTTTACTTTTGCCCCTTGTAAATGGTTTCCTATATCGCTATGAATAGCATAAGCAAAATCAAGAGGTGTTGATTGTATCGGTAAATCAACAACATCTCCTCTAGGAGTAAACACGAATACACGGTATGAGAAGAAATCTTCTTTTAATCCGGTAATAAATTCTTTTGCTCCTGCAACGGATGCATGTGCGTCCGCAAGATCTTTTAACCAGTCCGGTGCTACGCGTTTTGTGCGTTTGTGTTCGCGATCGCGAGTCTTTTGTTGCATCGTCGAGCGTTTTGAAAAGCGCAGAAGTGAAGGAACCAATCCTCGAATCCATGAAAACGAGAGACTTTCAGAGGCGCTTTTTGTAGCATCTTTCCCAAGAACTTTATAGCTCATGTGTGATGCCACTCCGTATTGTGCACGCTGGTGCATCTCTTTTGTACGTACTTGTATTTCCACAATGCCTGCTTTATTTGTTACTACCGTTGTGTGTAGAGACTGATACCCGTTTGGTTTTTCAAAAGAGATATAATCTTTAAAGATGCCAGGTAACGGTTTCCAAAGCTGGTGAATAACACCAATCGCACGATAACAATCGTCAATTGTAGGTACTATTACGCGCAGTGCGGCAAGGTCGTATATATTTGAAATGTCGTCGTTTTTTCGTTTTAGTTTTTGGTGCAAGCTCCATAAACCTTTCACACGTATGTCTGTACTGAAATCAATAAATCCTTTTTTTACCAGCTCACGTTGAACCGTTTTCTTTATTTGCACAAGACCTTCTTCAGTCTCTTTGTTTTTTAATTTCCGAAGTTCTAGTGTGTGTTTGTATGCATCCGGATCAATATATGGAAATGAAAGGTCTTCCAGTTTGCTTTTGAGCTGTCCCATCCCGAGCCGGTCTGCTATCGGTGCAAATATATATACAGTTTCAAGAGCGATACGACGTTGTTTGTTTTCAGGAACATATTGAAGCGTGAGCATGTTGTGATAACGGTCGACTATGCGAATTATAAGTGCACGAATATCTGCAGATGTTGCAACAAGTAATCGCCTCAGAGATTCTGCGTGTCGTACAACGCCATGGTATTTATGTTTGCCGAGTTTAGAAACACTTCCAACAAGAAAAGCAACTTCTTTGCCGAATTCGCGCTCGAGAATTGTTTCGGTTATATTTTTATCTTTTAGTACGTCATGTAAAAGCCCCGCAGAAACAGATTGTGCATCCATCCCCATTTTTGCCAAGTGTTCCGCCACCGCAGAAGGATGAACCATGTAAGGTTCACCGGAATATCGTGTATAGCCGGCATGCACTTTTTCCGCAAAAGAATATGCCTTTTTTATAAGCGCTTCGTCATCAGACGAGAGCCCTTTTGTATTGGCTATGATTTCCTTTACGGATACCATTGTATTGTAGTTTACGCCAGTAAATGATTCGTGCCAACATTTGTAACGACGGGTAGTGCTCTATGAAAGGAAATCAACAGCTTCTTCCACAGTTAGAGACTCGGTGTCAATGCTTTCAGGAAGATAAATACGACGCAATCCTTTTTTAAAAAACGGTCCTTGTTTTGATTTGTAGAGAGTTATCATACGGCCGGTTTTTGGGTGGTGCCCGATGTCACGTACGATAACAGCTCCTCGTGGAGGCGGTTTTGGAATAGCAAGTAACTCCACGGCGCGTTCAATTGTAATAGTATAAGGGTCATCATTACCTTTAAGAGAGCGGAACTCTCCGTTGTGGGCTATATACGGACCGAACCTGCCGATATTTGCCGTTACCGGAAGTGAAGTTTCCGGATGCTCCCCAAGAGTGCGCGGTAACGAAAGATATTTTAATGCGTCCAGAAGAGTGACAGTGCTCGGGTCTTTTCCGGCAGGTATGCTCGCGCGTTTTGCATCTATCTTTTTTTTCTTTGGTTTTTTTGCGCGTTTCGAGGTGGTTTTCTTTGTCGTTTTTTTGGTAGTATTTTTAGTTTCAGTAGTCTCCGACTTTTTTTCCGGTAAAGGCATTTCAACGTATGGTCCGTATCTACCGACACGTACAAAAATCGGTTGCCCGCTTTGCGGGTCTTTTCCAATAGGTTCGTCGGGTTTAATTTCGGATCCGTCTTCTTGACGAGCTCCTGTACAATCCGGATAGTGTTTACAGCTTAAAAATACTCCGCTTCTGCTTAATTTATATTCCATCTTTTCTCCACATGTCGGGCATGGGAATTCGTCCGGACCATCTCCGAGGGAAGTTGCTTTTGGAAGGGATTCTTTTGCCTCGATAGCTTTTTCAAAAGGTGTGTAAAACTCCTCGAGAGTATCTTTGTATCCGCGCTCTCCACGTGAAATATCATCAAGCTTGTCTTCCATTTCTGCTGTGAATGAGTCGCTTATATAAGACGGAAAATGTTCTTCCAGCCATCCGGAAACCACCATTCCCGTTGCGGTTGGCACAAGAGTGCGTTGTCTTTTTTCTACATATCCGCGTGCTTGAATCGTGTTCATTATAGAAGCGTATGTGGAAGGACGACCGATGTCTCGTTTTTCGAGCTCTTTTATTAGCCCAGCTTCGGTATAGCGTTTCGGTGGTTCTGTGTGCTTTTCCGTATCTTCAAGAGAAAGGAGCGAAAGAGGGTCACCTTCTGTGAGTTTCGGAAGCTCCACATCTTCTCCACGAGCGGTTGTATCAAGTGCGAGCCATCCGGGGAAAAGTACACGGGAGCCGTTCGTTGTAAAACTTGGAATGTCAGCATCAGCTTTTGAAGAAACACTAGTGCGTTCTATTTTTGCGGAAGTCATTTGTGAAGAAAGTGCACGTGTACGAATAAGGTCGTACAATCGTTCTTCGTCAGAAGTTTTCCCGGCGCTTGCGCGAGCCGGTTCTGTTGGACGTACTGCTTCGTGCGCTTCTTGCGCATTTTTGCTTTTGGTTTTGTATACACGAACTTGCACAAATTCTTTTCCAAATTCTTGCTCGACAGTACTTGCCATTTTTGCGACAGCTTCTTTCCCCAGGTTTACAGAATCAGTACGCATGTATGTTATATGACCGGCTTCGTAAAGCTTTTGTGCTGAGCGCATAGTGCGAGACGGTGTAAATCCGAGACGTGTCGAAGCTGTTTGCTGAAGTGTCGATGTTGTAAAAGGCGGGCGTGGTTTACGTTCTTCTGCGCGTATCGATACTTTGTCTACGAGCCACACGGCTTTTTTCCCTTCGCGCACAATCCGCTCGGCATCTTCTTTTGTTTTCGGTTCTTCTGTGCAACGTGCCGGAAATGTTTCGTTATGTGCTTTGAAAAGGGCATCAATTATATAATATGTTTCAGGGACAAATGCCTTTATTATTCGTTCTCGTTCTGCAAGTATGCGTAGCGCGGGAGATTGTACTCTTCCTGCCGAAAGTCCGTAGCGTACTTTTTTCCAGATAATTCCGGAAAGGTCATATCCAACAATTCGGTCGAGCACACGTCGTGCTTCTTGAGCTTCACGCAAATGCTGGTCGATACTTCTCGGGTGTGCAAGTGCTTCTTCCACAGCGTGTTTTGTTATCTCATGGAAGACAACACGTTTTGGTTTTGTAAGTCCAGTTGTCTTTGCAATGTGCCACGCAATAGCTTCACCTTCGCGGTCAGGGTCGGTCGCCAGAAAGACGTCGTTTGCGTTTAGAGATGCTTTTTTTATACGTTCAATAATGTCGCGCTTTTCAGCCGGAACGACATATTTAGGTTTGAAACCGTGCGTAATGTCGACGGCGTCTTTGTTGCTTTTTGGTAAATCGCGCACATGTCCGACAGAGGCAAGCACCTCGTATTCTTTTCCGAGATACTTGCTAATCGTGCGCGCTTTTGTCGGAGATTCGACTATTAGTAGTTTCTTTGTCACTCCAACACTCATACCGCATGTACTATGGTGCGGTCAAGAGTGACAGTGTTGGTAGCGTGTTTTGTATAATTATTTTTTATGGACAATTTTGCTCTTTATGCACGTCGCCACGCACCGTATTCTTCTTTTATAAGTCCGCGCAATTCAAGAGATACAAGTGCCGTAAGCGCATCGCTCGTCGGTATTTGAGAAACGCGGATAACTTCGTCTCGAGAGCGTGGTTCTGAAAGTGCGTTGTAAAGAACCGATTCTGCTTTAGAGAGATCGTTCGGTACTCGTTTTTCGGAGGAATATTTTTTGTTTGGTGGGATTCCGAGCGCTTCAAGAATGTGTAATGGTTCGGTAACAAGAGTTGCTCCGAGTCGTAAAAAAAGATGAGCTCCGAAACCATGTGAATCTCCTATGCGATGAGGAATACATAAAAGGTCTCTATTATATTCACTTGCCAGTCTCGCGGTGATAAGTGTGCCGGATCGTTTTGCAGCCTCTACAATAAGTACAGCATCTGCGAGACCAACCATTATTCGGTTTCTGGACGGAAAATCATATGGGTGTGCGCGGTACTTTGGTTCATGTTCGGAAATCAGCGCTCCACCGGACAAAAGTATTCTCGAAGCAATGCCACGATTTGCTCTCGGATAAAGCACCGACTCATCCAGCCCGGAGCCGGGAATGGCAATTGTGTGTATTCCGGCATCGAGAGCGGCTTCATGCGCCGTGGCGTCTATGCCAAGAGCAAGTCCGGACACTATTGAAATTGGATACCCTAAGAGACCTTTTATGAGTGAAGATACAGCTTCTTTTCCGTAGCCGGTTGCTGCGCGTGAACCGACCACTGCCAGTACTTTTGTGGTTTTCGTCGGCAGGGTTCCTTGCATCCATAAAGTTTTTGGAGGTTCCGGAATCTCGCGAAGTGACGGCGGGTAATCAGGGGGCGTGATTTGTGTCATTTCGTATGGCATACTATGCTATACATATTAACATTATGTTGGATATCAAATTCATTCGAGAGAACGTAGACCTTGTAAAAGAGGGAGCAAAGAAAAAACATATAAAAGTAGATGTTGATCGTTTGGTAGAGCTTGACGAAGAGCGACGCCAAATACGCAGTTTGCTTGATGATAAACGCGCTGAGCAAAAGCGCATGAGTAATACTATTTTGCTTGCTAAAGGTGAAGAGCGACAAAAGCATATCGAGAGCATGCGTTATTTAAAAGACGGTGTAAACGAGCTTAATGAAAAATATAAGACAATCATGGAAGAGTGGAAGACTCTCATGTTAGAAGTTCCGAATATACCGGACATTTCTGTGCCTATCGGTGACGGCGATGAAGATAATAAAGAGATATTCGTATGGGGAGAAAAACCTCAGTTTGACTTTAAACCTTCTGCGCATCACGAGATTATGACGAAACTTGGTATGGCGGATTTTGAACGGGGAACAAAAGTCGCAGGTTTTCGCGGGTGGTTTTTGAAAGATGACGGAGCGCGTTTAATGTGGGCTATTCGACGTTTCGTAGAAGACCGTTTTATGAATCGAGAAGGATTCACTCCGATGATTGTTCCATCACTTTTGCGCAAGGAACCGTTTTTTGGTACCGGATATTTACCACAAGGTGAAGATGATTTATATAAGACGCAGGACAAGGAGTATCTCGCAGGCACGGCAGAAGTTGCGACAATGAGTTTTTACATGGATGAGATTATCGAAAAGAGTGCGTTGCCTATAAAATTTTTCGCATACTCTCCTGCTTTTCGTCGTGAAGCCGGAAGTTACGGGAAAGATGAAAAAGGGGTTTTTAGAGTACATGAATTTGAAAAATATGAACAAGTTGTTTTGTGTGAAGCGAGTCATGAAGAAAGTGTTAGCCAACACGAAGAGTTAACAACGAATTCGGAGACACTTTTGCAAGAACTCGGTCTGCATTATCACAAAGTTATTAATTGTGGTGGCGACCTCGGTTTGGGACAAGTTAAAAAATATGATTTGGAAGCATGGATGCCTTCCGAGGAGCGATTTCGTGAGACTCATTCGTCTTCTTATTTCCACGATTTCCAAACAAGGCGTTTGAATATTCGTTATCGTGATGATGATGGCTCACTTCGATATGTTCATTCTTTAAATAACACGGCGCTCGCAATGCCACGCATCTTGACGCATGTTGTGGAAAATTATCAGCAAGCGGATGGCACCGTCCGTGTTCCGAAAGTGCTTGTCCCTTATATTGGGAAAGAGGTGATTGGCGCACATGCCGAATAAGCGCAACGTAGTTTTAAATTCGCGCTCGCTCCGCTCGCGCGCAAAAAATGTTCGACTCAGCGAACGCAGACGTGTCGCACGCCTGAAGCGTTCCGGTGTTTTTGGGATTTTGTTTGTGTTTCTAATTGTGCTTTTCTTTATCGGGATACGTCAACCGGCGGTGCGTATAAGTCGAATTGTTATAACTTCCGGAATGGGCATAAACAAAACTAAATTAAGACCGATTGTAATGCAGGCGCTTTCCGGAGAATATGCATATATAGTGCCACGAGATTCGATTTTCTTTTTTTCCGTTTCAAGTATCAGAAATGCGATACTTTCTGCACGACCGAGAGTTGCAACTGTTTCGGTTTCGCGTGTTGGGTATAATTCTATTTCAATATCGCTTGAACCACGAACACCCTTGGCAAGATGGTGTGGTGGTGTGTCTACAAGCACACCGACAAATAATCTTTTACATGAAGTGACAGCTGTATCAAATGGTAGGTGTTATTTATTCGACGGAACTGGTTTTTTGTATGGAAAGATAAAATCATATCTTGCAAGCTCGACACTTTTTGTTGCTACAGATACACCGATTACTCCGTATTTGATATACGCTCCTCTCGTAGGTGCTGTAAATATTACGGCAACAGGTACTGATTTTATCGGTGACACTGTATCGCATTCGTCAGAGTTGCCACATGTTTTTGATTTTACACGAAAGATACATTCATTTGGAGCAAATGTATTTGCTATTGTTCTGAGAGGCGATGAAGTAGATCTTTTTCTGAAAAATGACACACGCATAACGTATGTGCTTGGTGACGAGTCGTCAGCTTTTTCATTGCTTTTCGCTGTAAAAGATAAAATATCGTTTAGAGATAATTCACTTTTGTATGTAGATTTGCGCTTTCCCGGCAAGGTTTATTTCAAGAAGCGTGACCTTATGATGCGTAAAATGGTTGGAAATACAAACTTTCAGAATTTTTAGTATTTTTGATTAAAATTTTAGCCGGTACAAGACGAACTCGTCCGCTTTGTTTTTGTGTTTTGTCTTGCGTTAGAGACTTTAGACAGCTACTGTAGCAATATGAATTCATTTTGGCAGAAATTGCGTGTACCGTTTTTTACGCTTGCTCCGATGGCGGATGTTACAGATGAAGCATATCGTAAACTTATCGCAGAAATGGGAAAGCCGGATGTTATGTGGACTGAATTTGTTTCCGCGGACGGTTTGTACCATACACGAGAAATTAAAAAGATACCGGACGCTGAAAATCCACTCATGCGAGAATTGTTGTTTTCCGATATTGAAAGACCGATAGTTGCGCAGATTTTTGGAAGTAATCCGGAAACGATTCGATACGCTTCAAGACTTGTAGCGAATCTTGGATTTGATGGAGTTGATTTGAACATGGGGTGTCCGGATCGTTCAATAGAAAAACAAGGAGCAGGAGCGTCACTCATAAAAAATCCGACATTAGCCGTGAAAATAGTTGCATCTGCAAAAAACGGCGTGGCAGATGCGCACAGTGATATTCCTGTTTCGGTAAAGACTCGCATTGGTTATTCGCACGAAATCATTGATGAGTGGATTCCGACCATACTTGCTACGGAGCCGGATGCGCTGACTGTTCATTTACGTACGCGTAAAGAACTTTCAATCGCGAAAGCTAACTGGAGTTTGATGCCAAAAATTGTCGCACTTCGTGATAAGTTCGGTATGAGTACTCGTATTATAGGTAATGGCGACATACGCAGTGTCGCTGAAGGAAAAGAAAAGGCGCTTGAAAGCGGGGCAGATGGAGTAATGATAGGTCGCGGAGTATTTGGAAATCCGTGGGTCTTTTCAGGACGTATCTATAGTGAAATACCTAAAACCGAGCGACTTGACGCACTGGTTTCGCTTGCGCGCGCTTTTGAAACTATCATGCCACCAAAACATTTCAATATTTTTAAAAAGCATATCAAAGCGTTTGTTAATGGTTTTAATGGAGCATCAGATTTGCGAGCGAAATTGATGCAAGCTGAATCTGCAGACGAGATTACGGATATTATTACTACGTATGATAAACAGTCTCATATTAAGACGCAGTAGTTTATCTGTATAAAATCAAGGTACAAGACCAGATAACTAGATAATATCTCTTAATAATTACTAATAGTTTAGTATTATAAAACTCTCTTGAACTGTGATCTTATGATTGAGTAAGGTTAAACCTCACTCACTTTGACTACTCTAATATTGAGTAAGGTTAAACCTCATTCATATAACTTGTACGGCATTCTTTATCATCTGTTATACTGATGAAATATTATTTATGTCGTATCAATCTTTGTACAGAACATATCGTCCTAAAACTTTTGCGGAAGTTGAAGGGCAACCGCAGGTGACAAGACCTCTCGCAGAGCAAATTAGCAGTAAGAAAATCGGGCACGCATATCTTTTTTCAGGGTCGCGTGGTTTGGGAAAAACCAGCGTGGCACGCATTCTTGCACGAGAAATCGGATGCACTGAAAAAGATTTATACGAGATAGACGCGGCAAGCAATAACAGTGTTGATGACATACGTGCACTCTCGGAAGGTGTGTATACAATGCCGTTTGAGTCTCCATATAAAGTTTATATCCTCGATGAAGTACACATGCTCTCAAAATCTGCATGGAATGCTTTTTTGAAAACACTTGAGGAGCCACCGGAGTACGTAGTGTTTGTACTTGCAACGACTGAGATTGAAAAAGTGCCTGACACTGTGCAATCGCGATGTCAGGTATTTGACTTCAAAAAACCTACACGCGCTGTACTTGCGAGTGTTGTTTCTGGTGTGGCAAAAAAAGAAGGATATGAAATAGAACGTGGAGCTTCTGAACTTGTGGCGATGCTTGCGGATGGTTCGTATCGTGATGCACTTTCTGTTTTGCAAAGAGTTCTTACAACCGCACACGGCAAGTCACTTTCTCGTGATGTTGTGGAAGAGACGACAGGCGCTCCAAAAAGGGAGTTTGTGCATGCCATTGTATCAGCGATTTCAGGAGGTAGTCGAAAAGACGCGCTCACAGTACTAGAACGTGTACGAAAAAGCGGTGCGGATATTTCACTTTTCTTAGTACTTCTTATAGAAGCACTCCGCAACACGCTTTTATTGCGATATGCTCCGGAGCTTCGAGATACTATTCTCGAAGAAATTGGTTCAGATGAAGGTGATATTCTTTTGGAATATGCAAAGGATAGCTCGGCATCACGTGTTACGCACTCTACACTTCTTGCTTTCCTAAACGCTTCAGACCGTATTCGTTTTTCACCAATTCCGGTGCTTCCTTTAGAGCTCGCAATACTGGAAATTTTTCCTGACGTATAATCTATGTCTGTAAAACATTTTTATTTCGTGCGTCATGGAGAAACCGCGTATAACAGGGCACTTGTGCATCAATCTATAAATGTTCCGTTGAATGAATGTGGAAAAAAACAAGCAGAAGCAGCCGCTTCAGCGCTCTCTTGTATTCGTATTGATTCTATTCTTACGAGTGATGCGGAGCGTACAAAAGAAACAGCCAATGTTATCGCGTCCGCAACAAATACAAAAGTAATTGCAGAACCGCTTTTGCGAGAAATGCATCGCGGAGTGCTCGTAGAAGGAGAGCACCATTTTAGTTTGCAGTCTATGAAAGCGGGTGTACTTATGTTTCTTTTAGCGGGTAATGGTTCGTGGCACTTTGGTAATGGAGAGAACGTTAGTGAATTTCGTAAGAGGCTCGTAAAAATGCGTACACTTTTTTCAGAAATGAGCGGGACACACAATGTAATTGTAACGCACAGGGGAGTCATAAACGGATTGAATTTTGATGTTGTGCATAATTTTTTCGGTTCCTCGTATGCTTTTTTGCTAGCGGTTGCATTGATTAAAACAAAGAATGGAAGTATTACAGAGCTTACGTATGACCCCGAACGAACCACTCCTTGGGTTATTGTTCGCGCAAATGATACGAGACATTTGAATGATATTTCTTGCGAAAGATAAAGCGCACGCTTTTGTGATTTTTTGGTATCGTTAGTTTGTGTGATATATATTTACATATGTCTTTGCGGGATCGTCTAACGGCAGGACAGCGGGTTTTGGTCCCGTCAATCTAGGTTCGAGTCCTAGTCCCGCAGCAAAATAAGATGCATTGATATTTGATGCACGATAGAAAGTGCTGAAAGACGTTTATGTTTTTGTTGTCTTTATAACCCAAGAGATTTCAGAAAATCTGATAATTCAGCTCCTTTTATAGGGCGTAGATTTCCAGGTTTTAGATTTTGTGAAGTGATATTCATAATACGTGTTCTTTCGAGAGATACTACTTCATTTTTGAGTTCGGAAACCATGCGTCGTATCTGATGTTTTTTCCCCTCGCCAAGTATAATTCGGAATACACGACCACTTTCGCGCTCAACATTGCATGTACGAGTTACGTAACCGCCGATGTCAACACCGGAAGCTATTTTTTGTAAGAAGTCGTTACTTATGCGTTTGGTGGTTGTAACGAGATATTCTTTTTCGTGTTCTTTGTCAGGGTTTAGGAGACGGTCGGTTATACGACCATCATTGGTTAGGATTATTAGTCCATAGGAATCTTTGTCCAGTCTTCCCACAGGAAAGATATTAGTGTTTGCGGTCTCCGGTATTTTTGTAATATCTTCTCGAATATCTTTCTCACCACTCTTTGGTGAATGAGTTATTACTCCTCTCGGTTTGTAATATGCAAAATATTTATATGTAACGGGTTTTCCGCTACGGAGTACTTTTACCGTATCACTCTCGTTTACCTTGTCTCCGAGTATAGCTACATTGTTATTTATAAATACACGTTTTGCCATTATAAGTGTATCGACGCCACGTCTCGTAGCTACGCCCTTTTGTGCTAAATATTTATTTACACGCATAGGAAACTTATTTTTTGTAAAGATTTCATCTTTAGAATTAATTTTATTCATCTCGGCACTATACCTTTTCCTGCGCAAACTGCACGTACGCATCTTTTGATTTTGGTTTTTGTCGGTTGAGGATAGGTGTGGAGTTTATTCGGTATGACGGTATAATATAGAGTATTGCTTTATGTCACTTTTCGTATATTGTGGCGGTAGAGCCGAAGTATTCGGCAAAAGGTACCTTTATATTTGTTGAGACTACATTTGTAAATGTAGTAATTGATACAAACTAAAAAACTTAAATTAAGGGAGGTGTTCTCATGATTGTTTTATCAAATGGTCATTCATTTGAGTACATTGTTGCCAGCGGTGCCATGGGGTTTGATGGAAGTGGCTGGCTGTGGGAGCGACCTCTCGTGCGTCTCGGTTTCATCAAGCCGGAACTTTTTACAACGGTTTTGAAAACGCTTACATGGTATCCACGTAACGGAAATTTACGATGGTGGAAACCGTGGGAGTGTATAAAAAGCATTCCGGGAGGTTCGGTAAACAAAGTGTCATTAACAAATAAAGGAATAAGACACTGGATAAACGAAATTGCACCGAATATTGATTTCAAAAAGTTTCCTATCGTTGGATCGGTTTTTGGTGATGTAGGTAAAATTGTTGAGCTCACCAGAGAGTTCAATGCTTTTGATTTTGTGGCGATTGAAGTTAATGGCTCTTGCCCAAATGTTGATGATTCGAGTGAAATACAACAAGCCGAGTCAATTATAAGGTGTGTGAGGATGGCGAAAAGCGTGTCCAGACACCCCGTAATTGTTAAAGTTTCCGTATCTCAGAATTATCTTGCCATAGCGCGTGGACTAGTTGGAGTGGCTGAAGCCGTTTCGATAAATAGTGTGCCGTGGGAGGTGGCTTTTCATAGTGGGGAAGAAACTCCATTGTGGCGACTTATGAACAAAACAGGAGGCGGTGGCGGAGGAGTTTCAGGCGTTCCTGCACAGAAAGAAAACTGGAAGGCCGTGAAAGCACTCGCAATGCAAGGAGCGTTGCCGGTTATCGCTCCCAGCATTATGGAGTTTTCCGATATGGATTACGTGAGAAGTATCGGAGCCGATGCGGTTAGCTTTGGTGCGATTCACTTGCCAACAAAAGGGAAGCCGTGGACGTTATTTACGAACCCGTGTAAACCAACTCGATATGTCGAGTTGGAAAGGCGAGGAGAGAGATAATAAATTCAGTTAAACAAAATACACAGCCTCGGAACTTCTCGAGGCTGTATTTATTTTTCCAACCAAATTATTAACGTCGATAATAGTGTGGTGTGGATGAGGTACTTATTTTATTTGTCGGTTACAAAAAATGCGAGATTTCTTGCATAGTATGTTCTTGTGTTTTTATATTAAAGTCTTGCGGAATAATTTTAGTGTATGTGTATACATTTTTTATGTTGGTTTTGTAATCTGTAGGTTAGTTTTAAAAACCGTGGGCGGGGCGGGCTTCGCCCGCCCCGCCCACGTTTTTAAGAGCGCCCAACTACATACATTTCAAATACTTCTGTCAAGCATTTAGGGGTTGACTATTTATGATAGATATGCTAAACATTGATGTAGATGACTTGTACTTGTAACTACTGCAAAGGGCAGAAGTACTTTATGTACAAGTTTAATTTGTTTTTTATAAAGGAGGTTCCAAGATGAAAATGAAAAAGATGTTGGTTGTAGCATTGGCCCTGGGTTTTGCCACATGCATGACAGTTCCTGCCTTTGCCGGATGGTCCAGCCTTAGCGGTTCGCTCTCTGCAGATGCCGGCGGGCAAAACGCTGGATTTAACGGGGGTTTTGGAGTCAACGCAAGCAGTATCTCACGGCACGGAAACACATCTGTGGATGCTGGTGGACAAATCGTCGGTTTCACTAATAATGGCGAAGTGGCAGGCGCCATAGATGCTTATGGGCAAGCTATGCATTTCCATGGGTTCACAACTGCAATTTCGGGTTCAGATGCAGTCTCGTCTGTTTCTGGAAATGGCATTTCACAAGCAACTTCATACGTTGATGCTGGCGCTTGGCGTTGGAACAATGGTGGCGTTATACTGCCCACAACTCCAACTCCTTAATGAGGCCGCCCTGTGTAATGTGCAAAAACAAACCCTCGGTTAGTAATTGTTACTTTCCGGGGGTTTTCTTCAAAAATTAAGGAGGTTCAGTATGAAGAAGAAAATGTCTGTTTTGTTGGCTATTGTAGCGGTATCGTTTGTGTTCGCTTTTACGGCGAGCGCGCAGACTGTAATATCGTCCGCGACTTCAAATTCTAAATCGAAAGCAATTGGTGCTATTACAAACCCGACAGCAATTGCCGGGAACAAAACGTCTGTAAATGGCGTTTCCGGGAATGTAAAAGTCGGACTACGGCAGAATTTTGCGGGGTCTAACATCCCGGGAAATTTTCCCAGCATGCAAGTGCCGATGGGGAGAGTCCCCGAGGTGTTTACAACACCCGGCGTTCCGCCTGTCGTTTCTGGATTACAGCTGATGGAGTGGTACAAAGTAGTATGTCGCCCCATGGCGACACGCGAGCATCGTCTTTCGGAAATGTCTTTCAAGGGCGAAAGTGGAGACACTTCTATAATTTTCGTACCTCATCAGGATTATTTTGACGGGGGTGCTACGGTTGTAAAGACTCGTGCGGAATCAACATCACCAAAATTCTTTAATATTGAAGGTGATGATGCACCTGTTCAGCGTGTCAGCACATCTGGGGCGCTGGTGAACAGTGTTTCATCGCTTTACCGTGCCGGTATGTACGTCCCTCTTGGGGTTGTTACCATTGAGGTAACAAAGAAAGAGGGCGGAGTTCCGATCTCGGTTATTCAGAGTGACCTGCGCGCATTCATCTTTGACCATCTCAGCGGGTTCGGAATTGTTGACACACTGACTAATCCGCACGCCATCGGTGCAATGGCCGCTATGTCAAATAGCGGAGCGGGCTTTTCCCTGATGGGTCAAGGCCTCTCGTACGCGCTTGACCGTGCGTCCGGTGGACTTCTTGGTGGCGGGTTCTCGGGTGGATACGGATCCACCGGAGCCAACGCAAAACTTGGAAGCACATATGTGCTTCTTGCCCCCTCGAAGGATGGCAATGGTATTTTTATCGATCCGAATACGCTCTCGCGAGCATATTCGAAGAAATAAAAAATTACCATGTCGAAACTCGGGTGTCGTGGTTCGTTAATTAATTTAACGAATCGACGACCCCCGAGTTTTTTGTTTTTATATTCAAAATAGTTTACACATACTAAAACCATGCGAAGGATAATCCGCGCATGGTTTTAAATATTTTATATTGTAAACCCATGTGTCTGGGGGTTAAGGTTTTTATTAGGTGTTTTTGGTTTTTTACGGGCGTGCGCGAGCAGGCTTTGCCTGCTCGCGCACGCCCGACTACTTTTTAAAGATGAGTGCTCGGCAACATAAAAAAGTATTTACGTGACAAATATGAAATATGGTGTTATAGTAGCTGTAACGGAAATCTCAGTTTTGCTTTATAGAGGTCAACCTCTAATCCGGAGCCAAAATGGGTACCCGGATCAGGACTCATTTCAAAACCGCTTTCGTAAAGCCGGAATGAGTTTTGAAATTAGTTCAATCATCTAAATCAACAATGTATACACATACAAATCGTTCACGTGGCAATACACGTGGCAATACACGAACACGTCCAAACGATCGTTTCGGACGTAGCACACAGCGCTTTTCGCGTGGTGGTGCACAACACGGAGCAAGTCGTCGTGGCGGACGTTTTTCTTCACCGAAAATCGACATTTCGCGTTATATTAACAAAGCGCAAGATCCTGCAAAAGTGGAAGCTTTTGTTCCTGAACATCACTTTACAGACTTTTCACTTGACGAACGTCTTCAGGAAAATATTTCCGCAAAAGGATATGTCGAACCGACACCTATTCAAGACAGTGCTATTACACATGTGCTTGCAGGAGAAGACGTTGTCGGTATTGCAAATACCGGCACAGGGAAAACAGCAGCGTTTCTTTTGCCTTTACTTACAAGAGCTCTTGCAAATCGCAATGAGTCGTTCTTGATAATGTCACCGACACGTGAGCTTGCACAGCAAACATACGATGAATTTCGTACTTTTGCAGGACGTCTTCCTGTGCATGCAGCTGTGTGCGTAGGAGGTACAAGTATCGGTGGACAAATATCTATGCTTCGACGTAGACCGCAGTTTGTAATCGGCACACCGGGTCGTCTAAAAGACCTTTTGGAGCGTAGAGTTCTCGTGCTTTCAAATGTAAAATCTGTTGTGCTCGACGAAGCAGACAGAATGCTCGATATGGGGTTCATCGGTGACATGCGTCAGATTCTTGCGCTTATTCCTGAAAAACATCAGACACTTTTCTTTTCAGCAACTATTTCGCGTGAAATAGAGCGACTTGTTGGAGAGTTTCTTAATGATCCAGTACGTGTGAGTGTAAAAACTCAAGACGTAGCGATATCTATAGAACAAGATATTGTGCGTGTTCCTCGCGGTTCAGATAAAATCTCGATATTGGAAGATTTTTTGAAAAAGCCGGAGTTCGATAAAGTGCTGGTGTTTGGTCGTACCAAATTTGGTGTAGACAAACTCGCGCATACTCTTTCTCAACATGGTTTTAAAGCAGAGTCTATACACGGTAACAAGACACAAGGGCGTCGTCAGAAAGCACTCAATTTGTTTAAACGAGGTCACGTGAAAGTTCTTGTAGCTACAGATGTAGCGGCACGTGGGTTGGATATAAACGGAGTTTCGCATGTCATTAATTTTGATATGCCGATGACGCAAGAAGATTATATTCACCGAATCGGTCGTACAGGTCGCGCAGGCAAAAAAGGTATTGCTCTTACATTTGTAAGCTAAGCGTACACAAAAAAACACCGACCGTGCGCAGACATTTGTCTGCGCACGGTCGGTGTTTTTTGTATTCCGGTTTATAAGTCCAAATAGCACGGC
>UOEV01000063.1_pt1 | contig 19164 bp, 14 predicted proteins | sample 1989421 | NCBI WGS metagenome assembly UOEV01 (sample SAMEA4712198, study PRJEB27164) | hydrothermal vent metagenome | biome: marine basaltic hydrothermal vent biome; feature: marine hydrothermal vent; material: mineral | place: Pacific Ocean | collected 2011-06-14/2011-07-23 | depth 1691 m
GTCTTCACAAACTTTTTTAGACGAAAATCTACGATGCAATATATGGTAAAAGTGCCATGTATCGTGAACGTTTTATTGCTTGAGTAATCTCACGCTGACGTTTTGATGTAACTCCTGTACGCTTTCGCGGAAGGATTTTTGCATGTGGATTTGTAAAGAGCTTTAAATACGCGACATCTTTATAGTCGACAAATTTTTTCTGCTCTATTTCTTCTCGTTCTGCTTGATGTGCCATATTGTATTTAATTAAGTACTAAAACGGAATATCTTCCGGGTTAATATCCTCATCTGGATATTGAATTGCTTCGCCCTTTGCCGGAGCATCTTGTGAAGCTTGTTCGACTGTCGGTTGATTTTGTGCTTGCGAAGGAGTGCTTCCTCCACCACGATTTCCACCGTCACCAAACTGGAAATTATCAACAACAATCTCTGTGCGATAATTTTTATGACCATCTGACTCCCAAGAACGCGTTTGCAAACGCCCTTCCACAAAAATAGGTCGTCCTTTTTTCATGTACTGACTTATAAGCTCTGCAGGGCGTCCAAACGCAACAATATTATGAAACTCTGCCACCTCTTTCTTATTTCCTTCTTTATCTTTGTAAACACGATTTGTAGCAAGACTAAATGTAGCTACCTGCTGACCGGAAGGAAGCGCTCGCAACTCAGGGTCGCGAGTCAAATTACCATATACAAGTGCTTTGTTGATATACATCTCGTTAAAAATTATATTGAATAATATTCTTTACCATTATACATCACGCTTGCTTCACGCAAATTATACAGCCACTTCTTTTAGCGCAACATCAAGTTGCTCTTCGGAAACATTTTCCTCCTTCGGTTTATCTGATGATTTGTCTAAAACCTTGGTGCGCATCTCATACTCTTCCGCCGTGTGCTCTGCAGACTCTTTAGTCGTTAAAATATCTATAAAACGGAAAATACGCTGTTCAGATTCCGCATTTTCAAGTACTTTTTTGTGACCTTCTGCCGTAGTCTCGTATGCAATCCACGAAAAGAACGCTGAGGAAAAGTCGTGACGTCCTGTATGCTCCATACGCGAAATAGTATATGCGAGCGCTATTTTTTCCGGCTTGCCGGTAGCCACAACCGTTCCAACGGAAGCAATCGTTTCCTTCATCGTCTGATACACCGTTTTCACATCATCCTGTGAAAGATCGGGGTCAATATGAAAACCCAACTCGTACACATGCGGTTCATTGCGACCTTCCTCAACAACTGCGTCTTTAGCAGTTTCTTCTTTCTGTTTCTTTACCATAATATCGCAATCCTAACACGCGTTCGACCCTGAAGCAAGGTTGCTAATATCTTTATATTATTTCCTAACACACAAATACATAACTAACCTAAAAAAACTCTTCGTTAAAACTTCTATATCAACTTAAAAAGCCTCATGGCGTTTCCAACTGTGGAAACTCGCATAGATTCTTCACTCTCTCCACGAATATCAGCAAGAGTAGAAACAACGTCTTTTACAGCGAGCGGGTCGTTTCTCGTTCCTCTGCGCGAAGCGGGAGCAACATACGGCGAATCGGTTTCAGAAAGAATCATATCGCGTGGAGCAAAACGTATTGCTTCATCATAATCTCTAGCGAAAGTTATAACCGCCGTATACGAAATTGTAAAACCCAACTCGAGAAATGCTCGCGCCTCGTCAACGCCTCCTGCGAAAAAGTGCATGTTGCCTGTTAGAGAATCTCCATATTCCCTCTTCGCGCTTTTTAGTAAATCGATAATGTCATGATATGCATCCATCGACTTTTCAGATGGGCGTGCATGTATCATTAATGGTTTGTTTACTTTTACAGCAAGAGCAATCTGCGATTCAAAAAGAGGTATTTGCTTTGAGCGTGCTTCCACAACATTATCAATACGAAAATACTCGAGACCGCACTCTCCTATTGCAACAGTACGATTATTATTTGCGAGCTTCATGAAAGCCTCGTCGTCAAAGACGCTGTTTGTTTCTGTCGGATGCTGACCAACTGCTGAAAAAACATGTTCGTATTTCTCAGCAAGCGCCACTGCACTCTCGGAAGACTCCTTATCTACACCGACAGCAACCGTACCGATATTTTCTTTCATCATTTTCGACAAAAGTTCTTCCCTATCCGCATTAAACTCATCGCCTTCTATATGACTATGTGCATCAAAATATTTAAATGTCATATTACATTGAATATAATTGTTTTAATCTGTTATGTGTACGACATATCTTACACGTGTACTATTTTTTAACATCAGTAAGCCGTGGAAAAATGTTGTCTGGTTTTTTATTTTCGAGTACAGCGTTTTTAATGATATCGCTCGTCTGTGGCAAAAAGGGATAAATCAGATTGCTTATGTCGTATAACTCAAACACACACTCGGAAATAATCTCTCTTCCTTTTTCTAAATTTGTTTTTACGACCTTGAACGGCTCTTTTTTTGTAATTTTTTCATCTAGATTCTGAATCCTGCTCCAAATATAATCAATCATCTCATTCAAGCGATACCCTTCGAGTGCATCTGTGTATTCTTTATTAAAAGTTGTTTTCTCTTCCGGCTTCAGTGGTTTCTCCAAATGCATTTCAGCTAGCTTCATTACTCTGGCTACGAGATTGCCAAGACCGTTTACCAAATTTGCCGTGTACCATTCGTCCATACGCTCCCACGTAATATCAGTATCATCTGTCGGATGTATATGTCGTAAAAGAATGTACCTCGTGGCATCAGTTCCATATTTTTCGACAAGTTCGTACGGGCTTATTACATTGCCTATACTTTTGCTCATCTTGTGTCCATCGGACGTGACAAATCCATGATACAAAACCGTATCTGTAGCAGATAATCCCGCAGATTTAAGCATTGCTTGCCATAAAATTGATTGAAAGCGTATTTGGTCTTTCCCTGCAACCTGTAACGTATATCCGTCTTCCCAAAACTTCTTAAAAAGACCTCTCTCGTCGGCAGACCAGCCGAGCGCGGAAATATAATTCACCAAAGCGTCAAACCAAACATACATAACTTGACCGTCATCATCCGGTACGGGTATTCCCCATGATAAACGCGCTTTTTCACGAGAAATACTTAAATCTTCAAGTCCTGACCTTACAAAATTGAGCGCCTCCGTACGCCTCCAATCCGGCAATACCGTTTCAGACCGTGCAAGATATTCCTCCAGATATTCTTGATATTTTGAAAGTGCGAAAAAATAGTTTTCTTCCTCTATTTCAACGGGATCCATATTAGGGTGATTTGGACACTTACCATCTACCAAATCACTGTCTCGCAAAAACATTTCGTCACCGACACAATACAAGCCACTATATTTCTTTTTATAAATATCGCCGTTTGCTTTACAAAGGTCCCAAAACTCTTGTGCCGCCACAATATGTTTTTTGTCTGTGGTACGGACAAAATTATCATAAGAAAGATTTAGGACTTTTTTTAGTCGGTCAAATTCACTTGCATAGTGGTTGACATATTCTTGTACGTCTTGACCTGCTTGTTGTGATTTCTGAAATATCTTTTGACCATGTTCATCTGTGCCTGTATTAAAAAAAACTTCTTCTCCTTGTTTTCTCCATATGCGTGCCAAAGCGTCTGCCTGCAAAAGCTCCACAGCAAACCCGACATGCGGGTCGGAATTTACATACGGAAGTGTCGTTGTTATGTAACGCGCCATATAAAAAACTATTTCCTTGCAAAACGCGCACGGCGCCCCTTATCCAGGTCACCTACAAATTCTTGCAAAATAGCTGCAAGAGGAATGGACAACAATAGCCCGAGGAAACCTGCAAGCTCTCCTCCTGCCACCATTGCAACAATAACGAGAAGTGGCGGAACTCCGACAATTTTTTTCACTACAAGCGGGTAAATAAGATGTGCTTCAAATTGATTTACTACAATATATAAACCTGCCACAATTACAGAAAGTGTTGCTCCGCCGGTTGTAAAAGCAATGGCGATGGCTGGAACAGCAGCGATAAACGAACCAAATATCGGAATGATCTCCATCATGGCGGTAAAAATACCGATGAGAAGAGCATAAGGAATACCTATTATAAGCAGTCCCAAATAAACAAGAACGCCGACCAAAACCGAGAGCATAATCTGCCCCTGCATCCAAAGACCTATTTTCTTTTGTGACCGACGCCAAAGGTCGATGACGTACTCTTCTTGAGCCAACGGAGTTATCGTACGCAAAAACCCTTCAATCCCCTCTTCTTGAACAGCAAAATAAAATGAAAGAACGACAACGAAGATTAGAGAAAACAGCCCGCCAAATACGGTAGCTAAAAGACTAAATGCTCCGGCAGAAGTATTGGTGAAAGCTTTTTGTAGAGAGAACAAAGACTGTACAAACGAAGTTCCCGTTCCGCTCGCGTTTGTCGACAAAAAACTACTTGTTCCGGAAGAACCAAACGGTGCCGGCAAAGAAAAGCCTTGCAGATAGTGCGGAAGAACATTTATAAAATTACCAACTTCTCCTAAAAGCGGTGGCAAGAAAAAATAAATAAAACCAAACAGCGCACCGAACACTGCCGTATACATTCCAAAAACCGCAAGCGCGCGCGGTAATTTATATCGCATGAAAAAAAGAACCCCCGGTCGAATAGCGGAAGCCATCACTATCGCTGTTACAACGAGCAATACTAAGTCACGAAGAGTCCACAGTGCATATGCGATTAAACCGATTACCAATGCCGTAACAATGGTGCCGGATGTAATAGAAATACTGTAACGAGTATCTTTCATAATTCGAATAATACCACACGCAGTGAGCGGTTATGCTATCGCACTGCGGGACAATACAAATAAACAAAATTGTGCGTGAGTAAAACCTGCGCATTTTACAAAGAAAGATTTTATACAAACGCTCCAAACTCACAAAGACTTTTTATGTGTGTTTTTTAGAAAACGTTTACACAATTAATCTCGTGTAAACATTTTCAATGACTAGATAACGGCTCTTATTCTAGAGACAAGTTCATTTGCGTGAATACGTTCTTGTTCACCGTTATCACGGTGACGCAATGTAACTGTATTTTCCATCTCTGGTTTTTCTCCCAGAGTATCGAAATCAATTGTGATACAAAAAGGTGTACCTATCTCATCTTGTCTGCGATATCGTTTTCCAATATTCCCATTGTCATCCCACATAATTTGCGGAATATCTTTTTTCAACTCTTCGTAGATTTTTCGAGCCTTATCTACAAGTGCCGGTTTATTTTTTAAAAGTGGTGATACCATCGCTTTTACCGGAGCAATCTTTGGAGAAAGTTTCAAGACAACACGCGTCTCATTATTTACAGTATCTTCGTAATACGCGTCTGTGAGAACCGCCAAAAAAAGTCGCCCGAGTCCCATCGATGTCTCAAGTATCCACGGAGTATATTTTTCTCCTGTTTTCGGATCAACGTATCGTAAATCAACACCTGAAAACTTTTGATGCTGTGTTAAATCATAGTTACTTCTATCATGAATTCCTTCCAGCTCATCAAAACCCCACGGATATTTATATTCGATATCCCATGCATCTTTTGCATAAAATACGAGATTTTCATGTTGCTTAAATCTGAGATTTTCTTTGCGAATACCTAAAGCGAGGTACCACTCCATGCGCTCTTTTTTAAGAGATTCATACGCTTCTTTGTTTTCGTTCGGTTTTATAAAAAGCTGTGTGTCTGCCTGCTCAAACTCGCGAGTACGAAAAAGAAAGTTTCGTGGAGAAATCTCATTGCGAAATGCCTTACCTATTTGCGCAACTCCAAAAGGAATCTTCGGGTGCATCGAATCTACTATATTTTTATAATCGAGATATATACCCTGACTTGCTTCGCCCGGCAAATAAACCGGCTCCGCTTCGTCGGACGTAAAATCACCGAGGTTCGACTTTACCAAAAGATTAAATTTGCGTACTGCTGAAAAATTATGCTCCCCGCATTTCTTACAAGCAATCTCCGCACGGTGAGCGTCAAAAAGAGCATTGATTTCTTCTTCGCTCATTTTTTCATCTGCAGTCACACCTATCGCTTCAAGCACTTTGTCGACACGAATACGTGTATTGCATTTTTTGCACTCGGCAAGTGGGTCTGAAAAACCACTTGTGTGTCCGCTGGCTTCCCATGTGCGTGGATTTTTAAACATGCCAGAATCCAAACCGTACCAATTTTCACGCATCGAAACATTTGCATCCCACCATACTCGCTTTAAATTATTTAAAAGCTCAACACCTCTCGGACCAAAATCATATACTCCCGCAAGCCCGCCGTATATTTCAGAACCGGGGAAAACAAAACCGCGTCGTTTGGCAAGCGAGACAATGGTTTCCATAACAGATTTTTGTGATGATTTTTCCATATAACAAATACTCTACGATAAAAACGCGCACGAAGCTACTGCACCATCCCGGAACCTGATACCGAAGAGTACTTCGGATCATGCGACATGTTTGTTGTAATTACGTTTGTGTTGGCAGTTATGTGTACTTGTGCAAAACGGTCAAAACCTGAAAATACCGGTTTGTTCACCAAAACAGGCTCACTTCCATGCTGGCTTGTGCTTGGGATAAATGACACCTGAAAAGAGCCAGTTCGACTTTCACCTGCTGAAAGATTGCCGATATTCCACGTAACGGTATGAGCCCCGTTATCATACGATAATGAATTATCCCGTGGCGATACGACACCGACAAACTGCACATACGTCGGCAAATTAGCGATTATTGTAGCTCCGGCAACATCATTTGTCGTATTATGTACACTCCACATAATCGTATACGTTGTCGCTTGATTTGCTACGGGTGGTACCGGTCCGGAATTGGCAACACCTCCTGTCGAATACAGTGCATACGAGTTAAGCGAAAGAGCTGTCGATATTTTTATCTTTTTACTTACAGTTGAGCTAATTGCTTGAGCAACATTATCTTGACCCAAACGCTGACCCGACACTGAAACGGTCATCGTAATGGTTTGGTTTGTGCCGATTGCTTCGGTGCTTGTGCTTTGCGGTGTAATAGTAAAAGAACCCACGCCTTGCGCACCGGGAGCAAGCGAAGCAAACGACGGGTCTGAATCTCTGCTAAATACAATGGTTTGCGTAGCTGATTGATATTGTCCTCCGACAACTTGAATATTTTGATTAAATGGTGCTCCGGAAAGTTTTACTTCAATGAGTGCGTTGTCAATCGGAACACTGAGTGTGTTTTTCCAAGAAAGCGATATGTGCGCAGTTTCTCCAGCCGAAACAATTGTCGGTCCGGACGTCTTTCCATTAATACTGAGAGTGGTGGCAAGGAACGGTTGCATAATATTAACTTCCGCAGTTTGCGTCATATATGAAAGAGCAATGGAAGTATCTGCTCCGTTTGCTGTTCCTACCGAAAAGCGAAATACTCGCAGTTCTCCATCTTGACCTGTAAGTTTACCCGAAATCCTAACTGTAACGGTTTGTCCCGGACTGAGAGTCCCGAGTGAAAAAAGCGTTCCTGTTGGGGTTAACGATGTTTTTGTAGGAATAAATCCTGTTGGGTATCCAATATTGAGACCGACATTTGATATCGGTTTTGTAGCATTCGACCGAACATTTGCCGTAAAGGAAAAGACTTGACCGGATACTGTTTCTGTCGGAGCCTCCACCGATACGGAAAGCGGTGTCGATATTACAGAAAGCGCATACGAAGTATGTTTTACAAAAACGGCATTTGAACCGTGCGTCTTAAATTGTAATGTGGCAGGTATCTTTATCGTGTCCCCTTGCCCTCCGAAAAGAACAACACGAACAGTACGTTCAACTGAAGCTCCTGGTGCGATTACACCAAACGCCTCGTCATCATGCGTAACTGATTGTGTTACATCTGTGGACCTACGTGTTCCAGTCGGGAAAACCAAAGAAAGCGTCGTGTCCTGTATCGCCGTTGGATTATTGTTTGTAACCGAGATTGAAAGAGCTACGGTATCACCTCCGGCTATCGTCGTCGGTCCTTTAATGGCAACGGAAACATGGTTCACAGAAACCGACCGACCTCCGGAAAGAAAAAGATAAGTTGCGATACCAAGAGCAATGATAAAAAAACCGATGGCGCTCCAGAAAAAACCGAGCGCAAATCGCACATGTTTGTGTGGGACTTTTTTTGTCTTTACTTTGTCGTCGTTATCCCATCTATGAGGAGTGCTCGGTGCCGGAGAACGAGAAAGATGCGCCTCCGGTCTTTCAATCTTTTTTCGAGACGAATAAAGCCGACGCCTTTCTTCTTCCAAAGAACCTACCGTATCCTCTTTTTCCGATTTCATTAGTTTTCAGTATACCGCAGAAGCACAATGCGCAAAAAACTCACGGAGCAATATTTCTATATTAAAATGTTCGACTTTATAATCCCGAAGCCGTTATGCCATGATTGATACGCGCAATATATACTCCCCTATTTTTCTCAATGGTTTCTAACACCTGCACAACATTATCATTATTTACTACGGGTAATTCTCCCGCATCCAAACCCAGAATTCGCAAAAATCGAAGCGATACCAAACATTCGGCGGAGTCATGCAAGTTTTCCGGCATGTCGACAAGCGCTTGAAAGAAATCACGCATTATGTGGAAAAAACGCGAATCAATTGATTCACAAGGAGCAAGTCGCAACAAAAAACCCGCTACACGCCCCGCACGCTCACGCTCCGCGACCCCTAGTAAACTAAACCAGCTCGTATCAAGTACTGCCCCTGAAATCCTCCAACTTTCTTTTCCACGCAAAAGTATTACATCGGATTCTGTAAATGTTTGTAAAGCACAAGCGAGTTTTGCTCCCTGTTTTCGCACGCTTTGCGCACGTGCGTGTACCAAACCAAGCTCATCTGTTAAAAGCACTATACCTGCACTCGCTTCAGATAGAGGATAACGTTTAAGTGCAATCGCTTTTGTAGCGTATCTATGTCGCATCGTTTGTTATCGAAAAATGTATCTCTCCGAAAGAAAGTTTTGCCATGTGTTGTGCATCACTATCGGCATCAAACGTTATGAGCGATACTCCTGCAATCGTTTCCTTTTCAAGTAACGTCTTGCAATTTTCTTCGATAGAAATATGTACTGTGTCAGCGGGTGAAAGTCCTGCTGATTTGCGTGCTTCCGCAAGTGCTCGAGTAAACTCGCGAACGTTACCTTCATGCACAAGGTCCTCTGTGATTTTTGTATCGAGAGAAAGTTTTTCAGACCTTGTGTTCACTTTTTTTACATTCACTTCATCTGCCAAGATGGTGGCAAACTCTCTTGAGATATTTCCCGGCACGGATAATGAAGAAAGCGGTTGACGTACTTTGATGCCTTCTTTTTGTCGCAACATAAGAGCTTCAGAAGCTAGTGTCCTGACACGTTCCATCTCGGCAAGTGTTTCTTTGTCATGACCTGACACGAAAGAATGCACTAAGCGTTCAACGAATGAAAGTTTTTCTTCCGGCCAACTCGCCAAATGTACGCTTTCCGGATCGGTATCCATACGGACATTTTGGAAAACCTCTTCAGCCATAAAAGGTGCCAGCGGTGCTATCAAAAGTGAGATGGTACGTAATGTGTCACGAAGCGTATTTAGTGCGGAAGAATCTCCTTCTCGCGCACGGTCACGAATACGTCTCACATACCACTGTGACAAATCTTCTAAAAGTTTTGCGATGATACGCGATGCTTCGAAGAGTTTGTATTCATCAAATGATTGCGTAACGGTACGCACGGTTTCTTTGGTACGTGCAAGCATCCATCTGTCAATTACCTGAATGTTTGTGCTGTCTTTCTTTTGAACATTCTTAAACAGAGAATAAAACTTCGCGCTATTTTCAAACCACGACAAAGTGCGTGCCACCTCGCGAATTGTTTTTTCATCAAAACTCTTCGACTCTCCGGGCTGGTTTACGCTATACATCCAGAAACGCAAAGTATCCACTCCCCACTTCGCCATTGCTTCCCATGGATTTATTACATTCCCTTTTGACTTCGACATTTTGCGACCTTTATCATCAAGCAAATGTCCGAGACAAATGACATTTTTATATGCGTGTCCTCGCCCCACTAAAGTTCCAACAGCATGGAGTGTGTAAAACCACCCACGCGTTTGATCAATCGCTTCTGAAATAAAATCTGCAGGATATCCATACCCTTCCACCCACTCTCTATTTTCAAAAGGATAATGTTCTGATGCAAAAGGCATCGCTCCCGAGTCAAACCACACATCCATAACCTCTTTTACACGATGAAGCTCCTCGCCATTTTCACTCTCAAGCACAACATCATCTATATACGGACGATGTAAATCAAGCTCATATTTTTCATTATGCGGAAGCGGTACAAAATCAAGAGGTACAACCTCCGCGTTATTTGTTTCCGGTATTTCCATAGCTTTCTGTTCAGACAACCCTTGAGCCACCGAGTGAAGCGCCCATATTGTCCGAGCATGCGATACAAGCAAAATGCGCTTTCCTCTATAATGTGACTCCAGTTCATAAAGCAAAGCTCCCGTTCGACGCTTTACATCATTTAGTGTTTCGCCTCCTTCCGGAGCATTATCAAAACGGTCTTCGAATTTTTCGAAAAAGTTCTCGTATTCTTTTACTTCCTTTCCGTCAAATACGCCTGTATCTATCTCTCGCAAACGGTCTTCCAAAAGCACATGTGTTTCTGATAAGCCGAGTTCTTTTGCAAGTATTTTTGCAGTCTCTCTAGTACGCGCAAAAGGTGACGTAAAAATGATGTCAATATCTCCGCTCTTCTTTAAGTCTTTTGCCGTTTCCAAAACTTGTACTCTGCCCGCTTCTGTTAAGTGATCGGAGCTGGAGATGTTTGCAGACGTGCTTGTTATTTGCTCAATATTACTCTGCGATTCACCATGACGAACAGCAACATAAACGTTGTGTCCCGTTTTTGTACGCTCCGCAAGATCGCTTAAAGAACCGATAACAACACTCTCGGACCCATCAGCATTTTCCCACACAGGCAAAGGAGTTCCCCAATACCTCTCACGACTTATCGCCCAATCTTTTGCACCTGCAAGCCACTCGCCGAAACGACCTTTTTTGATATGTTCCGGTTCCCAGTGAATATGCTCATTCTCAGCAAGCATCGTCTCTCGTAAATCATGCATGCGTATATACCACGAATCACGTGCATAATAAATGAGCGGAGTCTTGCAACGCCAGCAAAAAGGATAACTGTGCTCATATTTCTTTTTTGAAAAAAGAATTCCTTTCCCTGCCAAATCTTTTATTATGTCGACTGCGACTTCTGCGTCTTTTACAAAACGCCCCTCTAGAAAACCGGTACCTGCAACAAACCGTCCGTCTGCACCGACAACATGTACTTTCGGTAAACCAACTTCCGTACCTAATACAAAATCGTCTTGTCCATACATTATCGCCGTATGTACGATTCCGGTTCCGTCTTCGGCGGTAACAAACTGTGCTGGATACACCTTATGAGCTTTTTGAAATTTTATCTCTTCTTCAGCAGAAGCAAGAGCGCGCGCAAAAGGATAAAGTGCTTCGTATGACATTCCTACGAGTTCACTTCCTAGTTTTTCTTCAATAATGCGGTATGTCTCGTCACCAAAAACCGCCTCCAATCTATCTTTTGCGAGAATAAATCTTTTTATTGTTCCTTCTGTTTCCTTTTCAACCGTAACGTATTTCATTTTCGGGTTTACCGCAAGCGCTACGTTGCCGGGAAGTGTCCACGGAGTTGTAGTCCACGCAAGAAAATATGTATTGTGTTTACCGGAAACCAAAAACTCAACCGTAACGGAAAGGTCTTTTACATCTTCATACCCCTGCGCAAGCTCGTGCGAAGAAAGTGCGGTACCGCAACGGGCACACCACGGCACAACTTTATAATCTTTATATAATCTTCCACTTTTTGATATGTGTTTCAAAATAGACCAGAGCGATTCAATATATGTAGCATCGTATGTAAAATATGCTTTCCCTTGATCAACCCAATACCCCATGCGCTCTGTAAATTTTCGCCACTCATCTATATATCTCCAAACGCTTTCCCTGCATTTTTTGTTAAAAGCTCCGATACCGTACGCCTCGATATCTTTCTTGCCTGAAAATTGCAAACGCTTCTCCACTTCCAACTCAACAGGAAGTCCGTGAGTGTCCCAACCTCCGCGACGACGCACGTGATATCCTCGCATCGTCTTATATCTCGGTATCGCATCTTTGAAAGCGCGCGCCTCCAGATGATGAATGCCTGGGCGCCCATTTGCAGTTGGCGGTCCCTCGTAAAAAACAAACTCTCCTTTAGGTGATATTTTCTCCAACGACTTTTCAAAGATATGGTTTTCTTTCCAAAACTCCAATGTTGCTTTCTCTCGTGTAGCGGTTTTTGATTCTGTAAACGTATCAAAATCTACAGAATTATCTGGCTCGCCACTATGCGCGTTTTTTTCAACATGCTGTGAATTCGAAACCGAATTATTTGCACCTTCAGCGCTTTCAACAGCTGTGTTTGTTCTTTTTGTATGTGACTTTTTCATATAAATCATATCCTAGCGGATTCCAAGGGAAAAAGGAAATGCCAAAAACAAAAACTCACGATTTCTCTACATTTTTTTTGGAGCTTCGATACCGAGAATGGTAAGACCGTTTGTCATGGTTTTAATAAATGCACGCGCAAGCGACAATTTGTATGCTTCGTACTCTCCTCCAATGATACGTTCTTTCGCATAAAAAGAGTTCCACTTTCCCGCAAGCTCTGTGAGATATGTTGTAAGTAAGTTTGGAGCCAGAAGTCTCTCGGCATTTGCAACAATCTCCGGAAAACGCACTATCAAGCGAGATATGTCGTACGGCGTTTCCGGAGTGTCATCTGTTAAAATAGGGGCATCGATATTTTTTATGTTTTTTGTTTTTTTCGCGTTACGCAAAACCGACTGCGCGCGTACAAGTGCATATTGTAAATAAGGACCGGAATCTCCGTCGAGAGAAAGCGACTTTTCCGTATCGAAAACAATCTCTGCTCCTGGAGACTGACGAAGAATCATGTATTTTATGGCACCTATTGCAACCTGTTCCGCCACAACAGGGTCTTTATTTCTTTCGAGTGCCTTTTCGATAACTTCTTGAATAAGACCGGAGCCTGTAATCACGTTACCTTTTCGCGAAGACATTTTTCCTGTTGTAAGTCGCAATAACCCGTGTGGAACATGAGTTGTCTTTTTTGCAATCCCCGGCGCAATCTCCGAAAGCGCCGACAACACTACATTGAAATGCCCTATCTGCTCCGTACCGGTTATAATAATTACCTTTTCCGATGTGATGTGCTCTTCACGCAAAAAAGCCAATCCGATATCTTTTGTTTCGTATGTTGGTGTACTGCGACTCGTTATAAATACCAGAGTGTGCAAGCCGTGTTTTTCTCCGTGATATACCACAGCCCCATCACTCTTTTCAAAAATACCTTTTTTTAATCCGTCATTAACAACTCTTATGCCAGGAGCAACCGTATCACTGTCAAAAAACTCGTAATCAAATTTTGTACCGATAAGAGCGAACACTCTCCTGTGTTCTTGCATTGAAAGTTCCCGCCCGGTGCGCCACATGGCAAGAAGTTTCCGTTTATCATTTGAAAGCCCTGCTTCATCTTTTGCCATGGAAATGGTCTCATACAATGTAACGTTCAGTGAATCTATCTCTTTTTTTGCAGTTTCGCTCTTTTCATAAGCGTTCGATCCTTTTAGATACGCCTTACCTATTTCAGTCGCACTCCCCGGCTCTGTAATACCTTCTCGGAGCAACCACCACAAAGCTTTCGCAACATGTGGACCCACGTCTCCACCAAAAGTATCCCGAACAACGACCGCACCTGAACTTTCTATCAAACGCGAAACAGCTTCACCGATAACAGCACCCATCAAATGCCCTATATGCATCTCTTTAAAAGGATTCGGATTGCCGTATTCAATACTCACCCGTTCACCGGAGCGAGTATTATTTTTCCCCCATTTTTCATCTTCTGAAATAGCCTCTTCCAATTCTCTTAAAATCGCGCTCTGTGAAAGTTTAATATTTACAAACCCGGGACCTGCCACACTAACAGAGCTTTTATCTTTCCCGAGAGCACTCTCGAGATTGCTCGCGAGCTCATCTGCAATCTCGCGTGGATTTTTAGAAAGTTTTTTCGCAACAATCATTGCCACATTCACCGCAAAATCTCCATGCTCTAAAATTGCAGGATATTCCACTGCAAAATCAATATTTTCCGCACCCATATCCGCAAGCGATTTTTTAACAATTTTGTGAATTTTCCCTTTAATACTCATAGTGCAAAGTGTATCAGAAAGTATACTTATACGCTCGTGAGCGCACCACGTTTTGAAAGAAAATCATAATTGGATAACGCTTTTTGCACATACATACGTAACCCTTTGTTGTGCATATGGTTAATCGATTTTTCAAATTCTCGTTTGTATAATTTTGGAGCTTGCGTAAAAACATGTCCAAAATAAGAATATGCTTCTGTCGGAAGATGATGCGACATTGCGATAAACGCCAAAATTTCTTTATGTAAAATATCTTGCGGAGTTTTTGCAATCCTTTCCTCGGCAATCACCAGCTCTCTTTGTGAAAGTTTCCCTGAAAGTTGCGTCAAATGCTCGATTGCAACAAAATAAGCAACCTTGTGGTGTTCTGTTCCTGAAACTTCTTCAACCGACTTTGAGATTAAACCTTTTGGTAAAAGCGCTTCCACTTTTTCCGATAAATGACCAACCCCACCGGGTGCAAAGAGCGCCGGAGTTAACTGGTATGGTCCAAATGACGCTAATAAGTCATGCACAGACGGAATCACATCAATAAAATCCGTACCGGCATTACGTAAAAGAAAATCAAGTACGATGGCATTTGTCTCTCCATCTGCTGAAGGCATTAGCTCTGTAAGAGAACACGCAATTAATTTTCTGGAACTTATTCGAGATGCCATTTTTTCAATCAGAGCACGTCTTGCGCGCGGAAACTTTGCATCATTTCTAAGCTCATACATTGCATGCATAAATGCGCGTTGTACGCTTTTTGTGGAACGAACTATATCCTTGGAATATTCATCGAGTGAAACTTTTTTAGCTTTACTCTGATTATATGAACAATACAAATGTTCTGCCAAATCCATTAAATCTTTGTGTTCTTTCAAAAAACGCTCGCGCACAAGTTTCTCTTTTTCCGGCGAGTCAGTGTGTTTATCGAAGCCAAACTTCATACGCCACAATCGCGCAATGTTCGCCTTAAAATCTATTTGTAACTTCCCCGGTATGACGCCCTTTTCATCAATACCTAAATACATAGCATACAAATTAGAAAGTTTTTTACCTTCAAGTGCTCCGGTTGAAAAGGAATGCGGTCTTTCTTTGTCGTAAAGAAAAGTGTACTTTTCTAAACCGTCTCCCTTCTCCGAAACATTTTGTTCGCGCAAATTTCGCTTTAAATCTTCAATCTTTTTATCAGTAATACTTTCCTCTTTTTTCTTTGATTTATTTTTTCGAGTGCGAGCGTTTGATGTAAACTTATCCGCAGTCTCTATGCCGGTTATTGTACTTATCGCAGTAACAAGAATACCGAGCTCTCTCAAAAATTCTCTGCGTGTCTTTTTCGTTCCGGTTTTTTCATGCTCTTTACGTGCATGAGACACTGCGCGTTTGTCATTTTCGTATGCGCGTTGCGTGTTAAAAGATTCCATCATATACGAATTGTTGCAATTTTATACAAATGATTCTGGAATAGGATGCGCGGTTGCCATTTTTTGCACTGTCTTTCGAACGTTCTCCACACTGTCTTTTTTTGTAAGAATATCTATCATTAGATTAGCTACAAGCGTAGCGTCATCTTCTACAAAACCGCGTGTGGTGAGAGCGGGAGTTCCGAAACGTATCCCGGAAGGATCCATCGGTTTTCTTGTATCATTTGGAATTATATTTTTATTAAGAGTAATTCCGGCTCTATCAAGCAATACCTCTGCATCCGCTCCTGAAATACCAAATGACTTCCATGCGTCAAGCAAGATAAGATGGTTTTCCGTACCGCCTGCAACCATTTTCGCACCATGTTCTGCAAAAACATGCGCCATTGCTTGAGCGTTTTTTATAACCTGCAAAGAATATGCTTTAAAACTCGGGCGCAGCGCTTCGCCAAAAGCCACCGCTTTCGCGGCAATATTGTTCATGTGTGGACCTCCTTGGAAACCCGGAAATACACTTTTGTCTATTTTTCTTGCGAGCCCTGCACTATTTCGCGTCAATATCATTCCTCCGCGCGGTCCGCGCAATGTTTTGTGTGTTGTCGTTGTCAATAAGTCAAAACCGTAATCAAAAGGGTTCTTTACAGCACCTCCTGCGATAAGCCCTGCAATATGTGCGATATCCATCACAGCAAGTGCTCCAGACTCTTTCGCAATCTCCACAAATTTTGCATAGTCAAGCTCTCGAGGGTATGCGGAAAAACCTGCGAGTAGGATTTTTGGTTTCACTTCATTTGCAACGCGACGCATTTCATCATAATCGATATCACCTGTCTCCACGTCTTTCATTTGATAATGCACAAAATTAAAAATCTTTGTGAGATATGTTACCGGATGTCCGTGCGTCAAATGTCCGCCATGAGAAAGTTCCATTCCGAGCACAGTATCCCCCGGTTCAAGTAACGCAAAATACATTGCGATATTTGCGTTAGCTCCACCGAGAGGTTGCACATTTGCATATTCGGCATTAAAAAGTTTTTTAGCACGTTCTATCGCGATTGTTTCTACCATGTCTGTAAAATCCTGTCCGCCATAATATCGCTTCTCCGGGTAACCTTCCGCATATTTGTTTGTAAGTGTCGATGCAAGAGCGTCACGCACTGCATGCGACACATAATTTTCAGATGGTATAAGCTCTAATCCGTTTTCTTCACGCCCATCTTCTCCGATAACAGCAGTATAAACATCCGTGTCTTCTCGTTTAAGGAAATCGTACATAATTTTATATTTACAGTTATACTCCGGTCGTACCAAAACCGCCTCTGCTTTTCGTGGCTAAAGTATCAACCTCATCCCATTCGACACGATTAAAAGGCAGGACAAGTATCTGCACAATACGTTCGCCTCGTAATATTTTTACCGGCTCATGTGTGAAATTATAAATTACAGCATTATACTCATCATCATCTCCTGAAAAATCTTCATCGCAAATACCAACACCGTTTGCCAGCATCAATCCTCGTTTGTGAAGTGAGCTTCTGGCAACAAGCAAAACAAAATGACCGCGCGGTGGTTTTATTGCGATATTTAGAGGAACCATTCCGAAAACTCCTGGAGCAATCTCCGTATCGACTCGTGCAACACAATCCATTCCGGCGGCACCGGTAGTTTTATACTCCGGAAGTTCTAGTTTTTTATCTATTTTTCGTATCAACACTTTCATATAAAAGTATTGTAGCACATCACGATTTTTGAAACGTCAAGACTAATTCGCGAATATATACTATGCTAAACTGTGATTATTCAATGAAGTCAATTACCTTAAAGAAGGTTCATTCATTCAGTGCAGTGGAGGATATGCTCCATAACATAATCTTTCGAGGTCTATACAACTCCACCGGTAAAAACATATTCCCATACAAAAACGCCCACATATCACTTACAAAAGTTTACCCTCAAGAGTATCTTGGTACTTCTCCTACCATACACTCCGGACGTAAACGGGAACCTCTTTTTACTCCTCAACCTACAATTTACGAAAACCAAAGCGCCATCATTGAACAAGTCGACTCTTTCTTACTTGAGCACGATATAAAGATGAGTGATTTACATAATGCTATTGAATATACCTGGGAAGGTCGAGGAACATTTCACATTCTTCCTCCTGTTATAGAAAAACACACGTACCAAATGAAAAACGGGTATCTCGATATTTCGCAACTTTTAAAACGATTCAAAAATGCATACATAAAAGATGCTCTCGGAAATATGCACACCCTGTCCAATCGATACTTGCGTTCATTTTATATCGACGAAGTAAGCTCTATAGAACACCTTGATGTTTTTAATTCAAACGTACCAATACTCAACTACGGTCTCGGACATAACGGTGACTTCACCTTTTACATAGTATGTGATGGCGCCCACCGTCTTGATTATGTTCTGGAAAAAATAAAAGAACCGATGACCGTGCTATTGGTCGAACCTAAAAAAGACGCTCCTCTGCTATATCCATACTACGCGCTACCTGTTCCTTTTCGTCCATCGATACGTCTTTCAAGCAAAAGATCTGAAAAGATGTACCGCAAACTTGAGCGAGATAAAATACATTTGTTAAATGACTTTATAAAAAAGATACTTCACTACGACTGGGAAGCCGGCGGATTAAGCGTGAGTAAACTAAGAAGCAATGTCGACATTTATTGATAAAAACAATTATGCTCGTGCTACAACTCGCTCCGGTAATGTCTACACAGGAGTTCACATTGCAAGTACGACACATATTTTAGATATTTCGGCGGAGCTTTCCGCACTTGTAAATGCCGTACACAATTCCGATTTGTATGTAACCGAAATGGAAACCGTACAAACCAAAAACACTAAACTATCGCCACTTGTACTCAAGATTATTGCAGACCACGGCGCGCGCACAGGTGTACCTATTCATTACATACTGCGAGACGAATATGGAAAGATTCATTTCGAGACAAAAGATGCTAATCACGAACTTGGTTCATATCTTCAAACAAACTCAATATTAAAATCTTTTGAAAACAGATTTCCGTCTACGGCAAAAATACTCGCAAAAGATGTTGCCCGGGATAATCTTGAATTAATATTAAAAAAATATGCCATCGATGGGATATCACGAAACTTCCCAACATACGATGGAGCATCTGGGTACGGTTCCGCCGTCCGCACGAAAAACGGAGATATTTATTTTGGTGGTCAATATTCCGCATCAGACCAACGCTTGGGAGTTCATTCGGAAATGGCAGTGCTGACACAAGCAATCTCAGATGGAGCAACAGGATTCACACATATCGCTCTTGCATCAAGTAAATTTAAAGATACACCTGCAAGCCCGTGCGGTTGTTGTCGACAATTTATTTCTGAAGCGTCACATGAGACAAACAGTAATCCAAATATTCTTCTTTTTGCATCAAACTCAAA
>UOEV01000083.1_pt1 | contig 16921 bp, 15 predicted proteins | sample 1989421 | NCBI WGS metagenome assembly UOEV01 (sample SAMEA4712198, study PRJEB27164) | hydrothermal vent metagenome | biome: marine basaltic hydrothermal vent biome; feature: marine hydrothermal vent; material: mineral | place: Pacific Ocean | collected 2011-06-14/2011-07-23 | depth 1691 m
ATATTTTGAAACGGAGTATATTTCGTTCATTATTTATGCAGGTCTGTTATACTTGAAATGTAATTATTTATTATAAATAGCTTGTTGTTATGGATACGAATTCTTCAAATACAAATGAAGCGACAAATGCGCCTGCGGGAGACCGCTACATGACGCCAATCGCGCTTATTATCGGGGCAATTATCATCGGCGGAGCACTTTATTTTGGTCACGGATCCGCTCCAGCACCTCAAAAAGGGAAAACTGCGCAAACGGCTATAAACATAAAAGATGTAAAAATATCAAATAATGCGTATGTCGGTAATGTAGATGCGCCTGTTACAATTGCGGTATGGTTTGACTACCAATGTCCGTACTGCAAAATGCTTGACGACGATACTCTCAAGCAGGTATATGAAAACTATGTTAAAGAAGGCAAAGTAAAGATTGTTTATAAGGACTTTGCGTTTCTTGGACCGGATTCAGATACAGATGCATTGTTTGCACGTGCCGTTTGGGATTTATACCCGGAGCATTTTTATGAGTGGTATCAAGCAATGTTCACAAAACAAGACAAAGAGAATAGTGGCTTTGGTGACCGTGCAAGTGTAGAAGCGTTAACAAAAACAATCTCAGGAATTGATGGAGCGAAAGTTTCAGCTTTTGTAGATTCGAAAAAGAAAGAGCTCGAAGCTGAGATAACCGCAGACCGAAATGAAGGAGCGAAACTCGGGATACAGGGCACTCCTAGTATTGCAGTGGGCAAACAACTTCTTAACGGTGTTGTGTCGTACAGCAAGTTGAGTCAGATTATAGATTCAGAGCTCAGTGCTGTAAAAAAGTAAGACTATAGTTTCTGGTATATACAAAAACACCTGCGTTTCTCGCAGGTGTTTTTGTATATATAAATATAATGTGTTTGTGAATGTATTAGATGCACTAGTTATTTTATTTAGTTCTGTGTACCTGTTTTCACTTTTTGAATGTGTGTCATTTTTTTCCAATAACGATGCCCGACAGCTAGGAAACCAAGTAGTATGAATAATAAGACAGGCCAGCGCCAAATGCCGAGTATGTGAAATGTATAAAAACCAAAGAGAAATGAAAGAAAAAATAAAGTTGTAGACCACACAATTGCAGACATTGCTGATGTTGGAAGAAATTCTCGATAGTATGGAATAAGTGAAAAACCGCACGCTGTGTAAAGGGCGAGACGAAAACCCGGCATAAATCGAGTAGTGAATATTGTTGTGTTTGAGTGTTCTCGCAATAAATCGCGCAGTGGCGAAATGCGCTCGTGCTCTATTAATTTTCGTGCAAACTTATGTTTGATAGCCAGACGTCCCAGAGCATAAGCAAGTGAGTCGCCAATGACTATTCCAAGTACAAGAGCACCAAGACTTGTGAGAACCGGTATGGAATGATCCGCCGCAAGGATGCCAACAAGAGCAATTGTTATATCTTCAAGGAAAATAGTGCTAAGTACAATTAAAGGAACCAATAGCCACCACGAACCGGAAACCATTACAAGATGATGCAATATGAAAGGGGATATAGAATGCATAATGTGTATTATATCGTATTTGCATCATTTTTATCTATTTTAGAAATTATAGAATTAAAATATATACAGTAAACAATGAAAATTAATTTTTCTCACCATTTTAGACTTTGTTTAAGTTTTGAACGTAAATAAATATTTGGGAATATGAAATCATATCGCACGCGCATTTGTATTTAGCATGGAAAAGTTATAATTCGCGCACATGAACATGAGCAGAGTACTTATGGCGCAGGCACTGTCGGTACCGTGGATGCTTTTGTAAAAACAATTTGGATTTGCGTAGAGCGGTTATTTCCCGTACTATGCCTGCATTATGAAAGAATATGTAGCTCAGTGGGCGTTGGTCGTTTTTTCTTTTTTTGGAATTGCAGATTCTGCATATCTTGCGCAAGGTGAACTTCGAGGTATTTTGCCGTCATGTTTGTCGGGTGGAGTAAACGGGTGCCAAGTAGTTGCAAAGAGTGTTTATGCGCATTTGTTTGGTATACCGCTAGGTATATACGGTCTTATATTTTATATCGTCGTATTTACGATAGCTGTTTGGGCACTTTTTATGAAGCATGCTCCATTGAAACGAACATTGCGTGCAGTTTCTGCAATAGGAGTTTTTGTTTCAATAATTTTATTTTTTGTACAGCTTTCGCTTATAAATGCTTTTTGTCTTTATTGCGAGATTTCCGCTGTTTTAGCAACTTTTATTTTTGTAGTTGCGTGGTTGCCGGAAAAATCTGATAGTACAATTTAGATACTAATTAACTACTAAACTAATAAATTAAGATACAAAGGTAGATAACTAAAGCAATTTAGTTAATATACTTATACATGACAAAAACAAAAACGGTTTTTGCATCGCTACAAAATATCAGAAAGTAAATTTAGAGAAGTTTTAAGGTATTTTATTTTTGATTTAGAAGCAATAAAGATCGCTTACTGAAATAGTCGAGGTGAGTGAGGTTTAACCTAACTCAATTCAAACAAAATTCAATTACTTAACCACAAAATGTGAGTGAGGTTTAACCTTACTCAACTCGATTGCACCAAAGTCTCGGCATATTGCCATATTGTAATTTATTGTGAATGAGGATTTATCAGACGAGGAGTGTCAAATGTGGTGAGCCTGCACAGGGGCTGACAAAAATGTTTGTACTGGGGTATACTCGATATATGAAGCAGAGCGTGTTTATTATCGCATTATGGGCGCTTCCGTTTTTGGCTTTTGCCGCGACGACTGCAGCAGCTCAAAACCTTGTATTTACGGGAGTCGTTGCTCCTATGCAAAATGTTTATCTTGCAGGTGGTTCCGTTACGGTCGCATCTCCTTCTCCGGCTGACTTACTGGTAGCAGGAGGTTCTGTCGTAACATCAGACTCTGTTGGTGGGGACATGGCTGTCTTGGGCGGGTCTATTGCAATACGAGGAGCAACAAAAGGCGACCTTCGAGCACTTGGAGGGAAGGTCTCATTGGAAGCTCCTGTTGCGGGAGACCTTGGAGTAATAGGACTATCGATTATAGATAGCGGTGCGCATGCGAAGGATATTCTTGTTGCCGGAGGAACAGTACAACTAAAATCAGGGTCTCGCGGTTCTGTTCGAGCATACGGTAATGATATATATCTTTCCGGAACATTCGATGGAAATGTGCGAGCTATTGCATTTAATAAACTTGTGTTAGCTCCGAACACGGTTATACATGGAGCACTGCAGTACGAAGCTTCGGAAGCTGCAACGATACCGAGCTCTGTTAAAGTAGACAGAGGTGTTACTTATACGGGAGCATCATTTTTGCCAACTTCAAGAGAAGCGGAGGCGTTTACACTTGCAGGTATAGGAATATTTTTCCTAGTGCGCATTTTGGGAGCGCTTATTGTAGCAGGGTTACTCGCAGGTCTTTTTCCGATTTTTTCAAATAATGCAGTCTCGCAAGTATTACAAAAACCGACACGGCACGTATTACTTTTAACACTTCTCGGGTTTGGAAGCTTAGTTGCAACGCCTGTTTTGATAGCACTACTTTCAATAACTTTTGTTGGTTTGGGTATTGCGTTAGTGCTTGCGAGTGCTTATACGCTACTTCTTTTTGTGTCTTTCGCGTATTCTGGAATTATTGTCGGGGCGACATTTGCACATGTTTTTATGAAGCGCGATATTATTTCATGGCGTGATGCAATTTTTGGAATGCTTGTGCTTATGATTATCGGTGTCGTGCCGACGTTCGGACATTTTGCGGTGGCTCTTCTTGTTTGTCTTTCGTCCGGGGTAATTGTCTCTTTATTTTATAATTTTGCATTTCATCACACATTGAAAGACATCGTTTAATCATAAACAAAAACACATGGATGACCTACATGATATGAATTCAATAAAGCTATCACCGACAACGATAGTTATTTTTGGTATTACAGGGGATCTTGCGCGGAGAAAACTTTTACCTGCTCTTTGGAATCTGTTTCGTACAGGCAAGCTACCTCAGCAATTTCATGTAGTTGGTTTTGCACGTCGTCATTTTGACAAACATGCTCTTCGTGAACTGATTACAAAATCGGTCGGTGCAATACAAGAGCAAGATGAAGAAAAATATGAAAGTTTTTTAAGACTGTTTTCGTATCAGCAAGGTTTTTTTGACGAGCCGGAACAGTATCGCGCGCTTCGTGCGCTCCTAGAAGATATTGAGCATGGTTTTAGCTCTCCGGCAAACAGGTTGTTGTACCTATCGGTATCGCCGGTGCATTATGAGGCAGTATTTGAAGCATTGTATAAATCAGGCATTACGAAAAATAACAAAACAAGTGGAAATACAAGAGTCCTTGTCGAAAAACCGTTTGGGCGTGATGCAAAAACAGCACGTTCTCTAGATGAGAAACTCGGTGGGTTATTTACTGAAAATCAGATTTACCGTATTGATCATTATCTGGCTAAAGAAACCGTACAAAACATTATAAATTTTCGTTTCTCAAATTTTCTTTTTATACCGGTGTGGAATAAAGACGGCATCGATAAGGTGCATATAGAGCTTTTTGAAAAAATAGGAATGGAAGGGCGAGGCGTTTTTTATAGTGAGACGGGAGCATTGCGTGATGTCGGACAGAACCATTTGTTGCAACTTCTGGCCATGGTGGCGATGCGTAATCCGGAGAAGCTTGATGCAGAGCATATACGCGCACGACGTGCAGAAGTGCTTCAAAAACTTCGACCTCTTGAAAACATTGCGACTGAATCGGTACGTGCGGTTTATGACGGGTTTGAGGAAGAAGCTGAAACGAGTGGAGACACCAACACAGAAACATATTTCAAATTACGAGCGTTTTTGGACGACCCGACGTGGGATGGAGTTCCGTTTATTTTAGAAAGCGGTAAAAGAATGCACGAGCGGGCGACTCGCATTACTATTTATTTTAAAAATGTAAAGCACAGTTTATGTCCCATCGATGGTGGAAAAGGATGTCAAAATACGCTTACATTTGAAATACAACCGGAAGAGGGAATTACGGTTTGTTTTTGGGCGAAGAAACGCGGATTTGATTATAAGATTGAACCCAGACATTTGAAGTTTTCATATAAACACAATTTTTCTGAGCGTACTCCGGAAGCATATGAACGAGTATTATATGACGCTGTTCGCGGTGACCAAACGCTATTTGCAAGCACAAAAGAAGTCCATTTTGCATGGCGTTTTATTACACCGATACTTGAAGCGTGGAAAACTCAGCCTGTAGAAAAATATGCTCCTGGTTCTAAAGGTCCGGAATCGCGAGTGAATATATAAATATTTTTATGAAAAATAATACAGAGGAACGTGTTCAACGTGCGAAAAAAATTGTAGCGTATCTTAAAAAAACATATCCGAAACCAAAAAGTGAACTTAGGTATAAAACGCAATTTCAGTTTGTGGTCGCGGTGATACTTTCTGCGCAATGTACAGACAAAAAAGTAAATAAATTAACAGACACTCTTTTTAATAAATATATTAGCGTTAGTGATTTCGCGCATGCGGATTTGGCAACTTTCACGCAGGAGATTTCCTCGATAACATTTTTTCGTAACAAAGCGAAAAATATTATAGCGTCTGCAAAAGAGATAGAAATGAAATACGCGGGGGATGTGCCTAATACTGAAAGTGAACTCGTAGCACTTCCTGGTGTTGGTTACAAAACTGCGCATGTCGTTCTTGGTGATGTTTTTGATATCTGGGAAGGAATTGCGACAGATACTCATGTGAAGCGCTTCGCACTGCGGTTTGATCTTACAGATAACACTGACGCTACAAAAATCTCAAAAGACCTTGAAAAACTTATTCCAAAAAAAGATTGGAAATATGTAAATAACGGGCTGGTGCTTTATGGACGATACGTATGTCCTGCCAGACTGCATGACTGTTCCAGTCACCCGCTAACTAAAATATGGAAGCCTGCCGGAGAGCGCTGGTTAAAAGCAAAGTAGTGATAGGATAAGTGTATGTCTTTGAAGCGAAAGGTTGCCGTATTTGATATTGATGGAACAATTTTTCGGTCATCGTTGCTTGTTGTGCTCGTTGAGCGTCTTGTTGAAAAGGGGATATTTAATAGAGATGCTCGTTTGCTATATACAAAAGAAAGAGATGAATGGCTTGACCGACGTGGAGACTACACAGCGTATTTGCAAAAAGTCATTGAATCGTTTGAAGGTCAAATAAAAGGAGTGCCTTACACAGATGTAGCTGATATCGCAGGTGAGGTTATAGAAGAAATGAAAGGTCGCGTGTATAGATATACACGCAATTTAGTAAAAGAATTAAAAGACAGTGGATATTTTTTACTTGCAATATCGCGTTCTCCGAAATTTATAGTGGACGGATTTGGTTATGAATTGGGGTTTGATAAAACGTACGGCATCTTTTTTTCTACGGGAGCATCAGGCTGTTTTACAGGAGAAATAGAAGGAGAAGAATTTATCATGAACAAAGGAGCTATATTGCAACGCGCTGTTCGAAAAGAGAATTTAACATTAGAGGATTCTTTTGCTGTAGGTGACACGGAAAGTGATTTACCGATGCTCGAGCTTGTAACAGCTCCGATTGCATTTAATCCGAATAAAGTGCTTTACCGTGAAGCAAAACGCAATGGATGGAAAATTGTTGTTGAACGGAAGGACGTCATATATGAATTTTGAAAATCGTAAATGATTAGCGTTTATATAAATATTGGTGCGTTATTTGTTTGAGACAGGTGCGTTTGCGCGTATGTTATTGAAAGTCTCGAATAGCAACAGCGCTTCCCATTCCGATAAAAATCAGTAAACCACCGGTAACAATAAAAAACCACGAGAATCCTCCGGTAAATAGAAGCGCACTACCGATAAGAGGTGCGACAATATCTGCGAATGGCCACGCCATACGATAAAGAGCAATCATTTCTGTGTCCGCTTCAGATACCGCTCGGAAAAAATGAGCTTCAGTCATCGATTCTACGAGTGCTGCACCGATGCGACTTGCCACGAGTAATGTGACAATAAAGAATATTGATGATGATTTTGTAATAAACGAAAATGCTGCGAATGCGCTACCCATGATAATAAATCCGAGAACCATCAATTCTTTATCACCAAGTATGCGGTCTGCGATAATACCGGCAGGATATTCTATGAGAACAAACGGTATTAGCATTATTGAAAACATCCAGCCGAGTTGACTCCACGGTATATGCAGTGTTGTGTGAAGGTAAACAGGTACGTAAAGTGGCGCCCATGCGTAGAAAAGATATAACAAAAAATGGGCTATTGTTACTGCAGACAGGTTTCGGTCGTGTTGCAAAACAGATAACGCTTCTGGAAGGCGCATAATTTTCGGAGTTTTTCCCGATGGGATTTTGTGTACTGCAAAAAGTATTATAAACGGTGTGATAGCGGCTGCTGATGCAATGAATATTCTCGAGTATGCGTTAGTTGTATTAAGTAGAGAACCCATTAGTAGAGGTGTCCCAATCATAGCTACGTTATAGGCGGTAAGGAAAAGTGTCCGAACGCGACCTGTAACACCTTCTTTTGCGACGGTAGCTTCCAATAAAATATCGAGAGTGTATGTTAAAAGGGGTCCGAATATTATGAGTATTGCTGCAAATATTACAGCACCGATTGCGTTTGGTCGTGCAGAAAGAGCAAACAGCGTAATCATTTGACCAATGCCGAGAAAGACCGCTAGGGTTTGAGCACCGTATTTCTTGATTGCGTGCGGTATGAATACGAAAAGTATGAGAGCGATTACTGCACCACCTGAAATAACAAGACCGGCATACTGTGCCGACATGAAAGTGTCTAGATACGGAAACAGAATGTATGCCGTTAGTGTTGATGAAATCGCAAAGAAAAAATTACCAACGGAAAGCGTGATACGTGGATGCATATTATTGAAATGTAACATACGCGATACGACAAACACAGCACGCGTGCCGAAGGCACGCGTGCTGTGTTTGAAATGAGATGAAACTTTTTATGCTCGAAAGTAACGCACTTCGAACTTCGAACAAAATATCTACACGCCGATGAGTACTGGGATTACCATTGGTGCTTTATTTGTGCGTGTAAAAAGATATCCTGCCATTGTGTCTGTCAATACGTTTTTTACGTAGTCAAGATCTATTGGATTCATTCCGCGTGTTGAATCTTCGACGGTCTTTTTAATGAGAAGGCGAGCTTGGTTTAACAAGTCTTGTGATTCGCGCAAATAAATAAAACCGCGTGAGATTATGTCTGGTGATTTTTTCAGTCTGCCGGTTTTTAATTGCACAGTTGCAATAATCACAAACATTCCGTCCTTTGCGAGCAACTGTCGGTCGCGGATAACAACTTCTTGTAGTCCTCCGATTGAGAAACCGTCTACGGCGAGTGGTGAGTTCGGTACGCGCTCTTTATGCACTTTCATTTCTTTTCCGTCAATAATATCGATAACGTTTCCATTATCTGCGATGAAAATTGTGTCACGCGGGCGCCCTGCTTGCTCTACGGCTTTTGCATGGCTGGCAGTCATCGAACGATAACCATATCCAGGCATGAAAAACTTCGCATTTACTTGCTGATTTACCCACACAAGCTCACCTGCATTTCCGTGTCCGGTCGAGTGAACATCACTTGAACGATAATTGATGATTGTAACGTTATTGCGGTATAGATTGTCTTTAAGTTTTTGTACGGATACTTCATTGCCAGGGATAACGGATGAGGAGAGCACAATTGTGTCTCGCTCGGTAAACTGAATGAAGCGGTGTTGTTTCGTTGCAATACGCATAAGTGCGGCGAACTCTTCACCTTGCGCACCGGTAGCGAGTATCAGTATTTTGTCCGGAGGGTAATCACCAATTGCTTGCGCCGGAATGATGGTGTCATTTTTCACTTTGAGCATTCCTGCTTTTTGGGCAATCTCGATGTTGGTTTTTATTGATCTTCCTTCTGTCACTATTTTCTTTCCATATTGTTCTGCGAATTCTGTAATGCGGATTATACGTTCGAATTGAGATGCAAAAGTACCAATAATGAGGCGCCCTTTGACAGTCCTTATAATCTCGCTGAGCGTTTCGTGTACACGTTGCTCAGGAATTGAGAAGCCGTCACGTTCTGCGTTTGTAGAATCTGCCATAAGAAAGATATTGTTGTCTTTTCCTACTTCGCCCCATGTCTTTTTCTCGTGTTCAAGAGGGTCGGTTCCTTCGTGATCCAGTTTCAAGTCGCCGGTGATAACAACATTTCCTTGCGGTGTTACGAGTGATATTCCCATAGCATCAGGGATTGAGTGTGTAACGGAGAAGAATTTTACTTTTGTGTTGCTTATCGTGCGCTCTGTTCCGGGTTCAACAATAATGATTTCCGGTTTCGGAACGTCAGGATATTCTTCTTGTCGTTTCGCTATCATAAGCGAAGTTAATTTTTGCGTATAAATCGGAGGATTTCCGATACGCTTCATGATGAAAGGTATACCGCCAATGTGGTCGAGATGCCCGTGCGTGATTATTACCGCGCGTATTCGGTCTTTGTTTTTTTCGAGATACGCTGTATTTGGAAGAAGGTAGTCGATACCAGGTGTCTCGTCTTCACCTGTAAATTCGAAACCGACATCCATTACGAAGATATCCCCATTTATATCGACAGCTGTCATATTGCGACCAACTTCTTCGACACCGCCAAGCGGTACTATTCGCGCAACATTTTCAGCAGGCGGTTTCGGGAAATAATCAGGTACGTTTTTTGTACGTTTGTGTGTTGCCATTGGACGGTGGAGTGCTCGCTGTATACGGCGAGTCGCAGCCCCCGGACGAGATTGATGCAAACCTTTTTTATTGTAAGGTTTGTTGCCTGTATTGCTGTGCGTCATACGGCGAGCGCCGTGATGACTCACAGTGCCATAGCTTCGTTGTTGGGACGGGTATCTTTTGATAGGCGGTCGATTATTTGAGTTATTTGAGTGCGGTTCCGACGAAGGAGCCGGAGCTGGAGCTGGTGCTGGAGTCATAAGCGGTAGTTTGGTATGTAATTAGTTATATAAGTAATTATTAATTTAATCCAATTCATTTATTTTATTGAGGGCAATGCCCGTACGAAAAGTTATTTGGATATAGTACTGTTTTGAGCAAGAAATGGCCACACGTAATCTATGTTTTTGTACCATTTTGCAACAGTGGCAAAGCGGTCTGCCGGTATCGTTATTTGCGGTATTTTCACACCGTGAATGTTGTTTGGTAATGCGTATATGAACTTCGGTGTATGAGTAAACGCAGCAGGGTAGTCGGCACTGATATCGCTTTCGATAGAGTCTAAGTCTTTTAGTCTATCAGAAGCATTGCCGTTTGTGCGTTCATCTTCAAGAAGGGCATCAACTTTTTTATTTGCATAGAGGGCTATATTAAGCCCTGGGTCTTTTTGCTGTGACGAGTGCCAAAATGCGAACAAATCTTGATCACGTCCTATAACCATGCCAAAGAGAAGTGCTTCGTATTTACGCGGACGGATTACATTTTGGTTTAAATCACCAGGCTCATACAATTCAATCGAAACATCTATGCCGAGTTTTTTCCAGTCATTTCGAACGGCTGAAGCGACAGCTTTTAGCTCCGGAACATTTGAAGTTTTAATTGTGATGGAGCTAAAAGTAAGTTTCTTCCGGCGCTGTACCCATTGGCGTGCTACACCGTCGTATGTCCACCCGGCTTTTTCAAGTACAGATGCGGCGGTAGCTACGTAGTCTTTTTTATCTGTAACAGCAGGTATCTTCACACCGCTTCCCGGCGGGACAGGTCCGAAAAGCTCTGTTGCGTATCCATGCAATACTTCGTCAGTTATATATTTTCTGTTGATTGCAAGTGAAAGAGCTTTGCGCACAGGGAGATTTGTGAAGACAGGATTTTTGTCTGCATTAAAGAATACTCCGAACACGCTGGAAAACGGAGCCGTCTTTGCACCGGCAAAAGGTATCCCGTAAGCGCTTTCAACTTTGCCGTTTGCGAGAGCTTTTGCGAGGTCGGACTCTCTCGCATAAAAACGCATATGAATGCCGTTTAGATATGGCTCGCCCAGGACGTAGTTTTTGGAAGCTGACAAATCATATTCGGTTATTATACCGCTCGCATCGTGAACAACACTGCTAACAACGAAAGGTCCCGCACCGACAGGTTTGATTGTGAGATTCGTGAACGGGAATTGTTCATCAGGAACATTTCTCCACAGGTGTGCAGGAAGTATTCCCAAAGTTGTATTTTCCAGAAAAGGAGCATATGGCTTTGGAAGCGTGAAGCGTACAGTGTGTGGATTTATAGCATCAACAGTTATTCCATTCCAATTAGCAAATTGAGGACTTTTAAGAGTCGAGTCTTCTGCTTTTTGTACAGTAAACGCGACATCTTTTGCTGTAACGTTTGTTCCGTCTGAAAACTTAGCATTATTTCGAATAAAGAAAGTGTATATTTTCCCGTCTGGGGACACCGTATAACTTTTTGCAAGAATAGGAACAAGCGTCCCGTCTCCGGATAAACCCATAAGACCTGCGTATGTTAATGCTGTTACGTCTCGGTCGGCGTCTGTAATTGCCAGAAGGGGATTAACGAAGCGCGGTGAGCCAACTTCTCCTTCTGTTAAAATGTCACCATGAGCTGGGACAGGAACCAAGAATGACCTTTCAAGAGCAAACATTCCTGCAATACTCGATATGGTAATCACTACACCAATTACTCCGACAATTAATTTATCGCCGGAAGAAATAGCGCGAACATGCTCTGTAAGCCATGATAGCGGTTTCAATGACCGGTGTTTTGTAACTGCATTTGTATATCGTGCGAAGAGTTCTTTCATGCTCCTTGCAGAAGGAAGTTCACGATAGCGAGCACCACTAATAGCGCACTGATTACGATTGTCGCGCGAAATAGAAAAAGTTCTGCGCCACGGCGCTTATAGAAAGTGGATGCAAAATTATCGCCTCCGAAAGCTCCACCCAAACTAGCCCCACGTTGTTGTAAAACAACGCCGGTAATGAGCAGAATAGAAAGAACGATTTCTGCATATGGTAAAAGCGTAGTGAGTACTTCCATCTGTATCTGCGAGCATAACATAATGCCCGCCATGTTTGCAACTGGTCGAATGAATATTAAATATTTTCCTAAATAAGTAAAGATGGATTTGACTTTAATTAAGTATGACGGGCGTGAGTCTTTGACAATAAGTACAAATAAGGGTATTGTTTTTTGCGGAACTTACATTTTATGTAAAGTAATGTTATTTACGGCGCAATGGTTGATATTCAGCTTGAGCGTTATCTTTAAAAAAGAAACACAAAAAGACAAGGAGAAAAAATGGGTATTCAGTCAGAATCTGCAGTTGAAGTTTTTCAATCTTTTAAAAAAGAAAGTGAGATTGAAATAACTCTTGAAGCTCCGAACTTTAAGTCACTACTTAACAGGATTGGAAGTAAGTGTGGCTTTGAAAGTTTTGTGAGTTTCTTAGAACAGTGGAGAAATACGTGTTTTGGAGTTGAAGCACATTCTGAAGATGTAATACATGTGTTGAGTCCTGTCATTGTTGATAAGAATCAGCGCATGTGGCGTATAACTGCCATAAACCGCCCGAACGGATGGTTTGTAGGAGCGTCAGAGTTGTAATTTTGTCTCTGCAATTAGCCCCCGCATATTAATCATTTTTAATGATTAATATGCGGGGGCTTTCTTTTTTTGTATTTTTTACTTTTGGCGGTTGTGAGGCGCGCGCTTACGCAAATAATTTAAGCGCGACTCGTCGAGTCGCGCTTAAATTATTTGCGTAAGCGCGCGTAATTCATTATAGTGTGCGGGTAAGTCGCGCAATGTTTTGGTTTAAGTGCATCGTGCGTTATAAAATCAAAATCAAACGTGCCACAGACCACAGCAACAGCTGTATATTACAAACCGCTAACACACAATTTTTGTATGGCAAAGGAAAATATTTCCATTCAACCGCTTGGCGACCGTGTCGTTGTCAAGCCTGTAAACAAAGAAGACATGGCGAAGTCGTCATCGGGAATTATCATTCCCGAAACTGCAAATAAAGAAAAACCAGAACGCGGAACGGTTGTCGCAATCGGTACTGGAAAATATGAGAACGGGGAGCTCACCCCGATGAACGTAAAAGTTGGCGATACCGTACTTTTTTCAAAGTATGGATATGATGAGGTGAAAGTTGACGGTCAAGAATATTATATTCTTGCTGAGTCAAACGTACTTGCGATTATTCCTAAAAAATAAAGATTATGGCAAAACAAATTCTTTTTGGTGAAGAAGCACGACGTAAATTGCACGAAGGTATCGGAAAGGCTGCGCGTGCTGTTAAAGTTACGCTCGGTCCTCGTGGTAGAAACGTAGTACTAGACCGATCGTATGGTGGTCCGCGCATTACAAATGACGGTGTATCCATAGCAAAAGAAATTTCTCTCAAAGACAAATTCGAAAATATGGGAGCTGAATTTGTAAAGGAAGTTGCTAACAAAACAAATGATGGTGTTGGTGATGGAACAACCACAACCGTCGTGCTTTTGGAGGCAATGATTGATGAAGGACTTTCTTCACTTGTTAAAGGTGCAAGTGCAATGGCTATTCGTTCCGGCATGGAAAAAGCTCGTGACATGGCTATTGCGGAAGTAAAGAAAATGGCAAAGCCTGTATCTGGGAAAGACAGTGTGAGACAAGTGGCAACAATTGCAGCTGAGTCTGAAGACCTTGGAAAAATTATCGCAGAGACCGTGGAAAAGGTTGGAAAGAATGGGGTAGTTACAGTTGAAGAGTCTCAAGGCATGGATCTCTCATATGAAGTTGTTGAAGGTCTGCAAATCGACAAAGGCTACGTAAGCGCTTATATGGTAACAAACGCAGAACGTATGGAAGCTGAATATAGAGATGCAAACATACTCGTTACAGATAAGAAAATATCAAATGTGCAAGACGTGCTACCTCTTCTTGAAAAAGTTGCACAGTCCGGGAAGCGAGAGCTCGTTATCGTTGCAGATGATGTAGAGGGTGATGCTCTTACAACTTTCGTTGTAAATAAATTAAAGGGAACGTTTAACGTGCTCGCTGTTAAAGCTCCGGGCTATGGAGATAGAAAGAAAGAAATGCTCTCGGATATTGCTGCGGTTGTTGGTGCTCAGGTTGTATCTGAAGATACCGGCGACACTTTTGAAAGCGCTACAATCGCGATGCTTGGTAAAGCAAATCGTGTAGTTGCAACTAAAGACAACACAGTATTTGTCGGAGGTAAGGGTAAAAAGGCGGATATAGAAGAGCGTGTTGCGCAAATGAAATCTCTTATCGAAAATACAGAATCAAAATTTGATAAGGAAAAACTCGAAGAGCGTATTGCAAAACTTTCAGGTGGTGTTGCTGTTATCCGAGTTGGTGCGGCTACAGAAACAGAAATGAAATATCTCAAAGATAAAATCGACGACGCCGTGAAAGCAACAAAAGTATCACTGGAAGAAGGAATTGTTCCTGGAGGTGGCACAACGTTGGCAAAAGTTTCAGGCATGCTTGCTTCAGGTAAACGTGCTGTAATGGGTGATGAAGAGCAAGTTGGTTTTGACATTGTAGTACGTGCTCTTGAACAGCCATTGCGCCAGATAGCACTGAACGCAGGGAAAGATGACGCATCAATTATTGTGCGCGAGATTGGTGACGCAAAGGGTTTTGCAGGATATGACGCGCTTTTGGATAAGATGGTTCCTGATATGGCAAAGTCTGGAATTATTGATCCTGTGAAGGTTACGAGAAGTGCTGTTGAAAATGCTGTTTCCGCGGCAGCTATTTTACTCACAACAGAATGTGCTGTGGCAGATATCCCAGAACCGAAAGAGTCGACGCCGGCAGGCGCTCCGAATATGGGAATGGGTGGCGGTATGGGTTTCTAGAACATACATAACGTTAATCATCAAAAACGCCGGTGGCAATGCCACCGGCGTTTTTGATGCTATAATATTTCGTATATAAACATAACTTGGAAATACTATGTCTACCTCACTTATTGTAATTCTTATTGTACTGGCGGTTCTTATCGTTTGGATGGTTTCTATGTACAACGGATTTATTTCACGCGTGAACCGCGCTAAAGAAGCACTATCAGATATTGATGTGCAGATGAAACGTAGGTATGACCTTATTCCGAATCTCGTTGAAGCTGTAAAAGGGTACGCTTCCCATGAAAAAGATGTCTTTGAGAAAGTTACAAAAGCACGTACTGTTGCAATGGGAGCTTCCAGTACACAAGAAAAATCAAAAGCTGAAAACGCGCTTTCAGGCACGCTCAAATCGCTTTTTGCAGTAGCTGAAGCATATCCGGATTTAAAGGCAAACCAAAACTTTCTACAGCTTCAAAGAGAGCTTGGAGATACAGAAGATAAGATTCAAGCATCGCGTCGTTTTTATAACAGTAATGTGCGTGATTTAAATATCGCAATAGGAAAGTTTCCGGATAACATTATGGCGAAAATGTTTCATTTCTCCCCAATGGATCTTTTCGAGCTTTCCGATACAGATGAAGAAGCTAAAGAACCGGTAAAAGTACAGTTCTAAAAGTAGGATTGGGCACGGAGAAAAAATAGCGATATGACACTTTATTCAAGCCAGACAGCAAATGTTCATCGTACATGGTTGCTTATGGCAGGTTTTTTAGTGCTTGTAATTGCGACTGGATACGGAGTTTCTTGGTATTACAATTCACAGATTATTCTTTACGTAGCTGTTTTCTTTGCAGTGTTTACGAATTTTTGGAGTTATTGGTATAGTGACAGAGCAGTACTTTATATGACGCAAGCGCACCCTGCACTTCGTGAACAGTATTTTGATTTCTATACGGTAACAGAGAATCTTGCCATTACCGCAGGTATTCCAAAACCAAAACTTTATGTAATAGATGACCCGGCTCCGAATGCTTTTGCTACAGGACGTGACCGTGAACACGCTGTGATTTGCGCAACTACGGGATTACTTTCAATGATGACTCGATCAGAATTGGAGGGAGTCGTTGCGCATGAGCTTTCACATATAAAAAATCGCGACATATTGCTTATGACAACAGCTGTAGTGCTTGCAGGGTTCCTTGCGATTATCGCTGACATTTTTTTGCGCATGTCGTTTTTTGGAGGTGGCAAGAGTGATAATGAAGGAGGAAATCAGTTTACGGTTATTATTGCAATTGTAGGGATTATTCTTGCGCCGATTGCAGCTCAACTTATTCAGCTCGCAATTTCGCGTAAACGCGAATTTTTGGCAGATGCCTCAGGGGCATTACTTACGCGATACCCTGAAGGTCTCGCGTCCGCTCTTCAAAAAATAAACGCGTACGGGAAACCCATGAAAAAGACAAGTCATGCAACTGCGCATCTTTTTATAGGAGACCCGTTTGGTGCAAAGTCTACCAATTTTATTGAACGAATTTTTTCTACGCATCCTCCTGTTAAGGAAAGGGTAGATGCTCTTTTGAGTGGAACAAAAAAATAGTTTGGTATTTTCTAGATACATAGTATTATATTTTGTATGTCAGAAGGTATCCCATCTGGAAAATCAAGCACTGAGGAAAATTATTCTTCGTCCAGAAGAAAGTCTGCAGAAAATGCTATTAAAAAAGGTATTGCAGAGCCTCTTGAAGCTGGTGCATACCGCAGACTTGATTTGGTTGGAGAGGATATTAAAAAATTGTTAGATGACAAAGACATGCCCGAGCAGTTTCGTGGGCGTCTACAAAAAATGCTTGAGCGTACGATGCAATCTGAAAAAGGTGCTCGCGATTTGCACGAGTCGAAAATACATGCAGAAAACCTAGCGTCCAGAGACGCGCTAACGGGTTTGCCAAATGAGTCTGCTTTTATGGATGAGTTGGATGCGCGAATAAAGCACGCGGAGCGTTTCG
>UOEV01000094.1_pt1 | contig 15530 bp, 14 predicted proteins | sample 1989421 | NCBI WGS metagenome assembly UOEV01 (sample SAMEA4712198, study PRJEB27164) | hydrothermal vent metagenome | biome: marine basaltic hydrothermal vent biome; feature: marine hydrothermal vent; material: mineral | place: Pacific Ocean | collected 2011-06-14/2011-07-23 | depth 1691 m
AACCAATACTTCTTATAATGGTGAGTATAATATTTTGAGATGTAGCACAAGTAATCATTGCTCGGTAGATGCAGGTTCTTTAATGAGTGGAATAGGATTTGGGACAGGTTCGATAGCTGTGTGTAGTATTGCAGATACTTCATGTGGAGATTTGTATCTCACAACAGGTGGAAAATATACGACGCAAAATACGGGAACCAAAACAAATTTCAAACGCGTTATATCAGCAACTAAAATTTCCGATTCAGATTTAAAGATTGATTCAACTGTGTCGTGGAGAGTGCATGGCAAAACGTATACATCGACTGTAACAGGATATTTAACACCATGGTATTAAAATATATATGATGAAAGATTCAATAAAAAAAATACGACGACACTCTGCTGAGTCTGGTATCGCGCTACTTATAACAATTGTTTTTGTATCAGTAATACTTTCTATAGGACTAACACTTGGTTCTCTTGGGTATAAACAAGTACTGCTTGCTTCAACCGAAAATTCTTCACAAAAAGCTTTTTATTCGGCCGACTCCGCGCTTGAGTGTGTTCTCTATGCAGACCAACAGAATATGGCTTTTAGTACTATAAACGGAGCAAGTGGTGGCAGTGTATCTTGCGGAGTTAATGTTTTTGCCTTCGGAGCTCCAACCGTATCGAATGGAAATGGTAAACAATGGTATAGATATTCTATACCCGACATGAAGATGAACACAAATACGTGTGCAAATGTAATCGTATTTAAACCAAAGGGAGCTCCGGGCACTACATATCTTTTTTCAAGTGGGTATGACAATGGAAGTTGCTCCGCATCAAGTCGTACTACTGTGCGCGGTATAGATATGCACTATTCTGATTTGAATTGATTTATGTCTATTCCTGAGTCTATACGCAACCGAGCTGAAAAACTGCGAAAGGAATTGGAGCATCATGCTCGTTTGTATTACACGCATGATGCACCGGAGATTTCAGACACTGCGTACGATGCTCTCCACCGGGAGTTACTTGATTTAGAAGAAGCCTATCCGCAAATTGCAAAAGATGATTCGGTAACAAAACGCATTATAGGGGACGTTTTACCGGAACTCGTAAAAGTTAAACATGATGTGCCACAATGGTCTTTCAATGATGCTTTTTCCAAGGACGAAGTATTGTCTTTTGATGCACGTGTAAAAAAGATGTTAGGAAGTGCCTCTGTAGAATATGATCTTGAGTTAAAGATAGACGGTTTAAAGATTGTGCTTACATATGAAAAAGGGAATTTGGTGCGTGCTGTAACACGTGGAGACGGCGTCATTGGTGAGGATGTAACACATAACATTCGTACCATCTCTGAAGTACCAAAGAAACTTACTCGTCCTGTAGATATCATTGTTGAGGGCGAAGTTTATTTATCGCGTTCAGGTTTTTCCGCATTGAATAAAGAGAGAAAAAAAGCAGGCGAACATCTTTTTGCAAATCCAAGGAATGCGGCGGCAGGATCCTTGCGACAGCTTGATCCAGAAGTCGCGTCGAAGCGTCCGATGGGTGTTTTTATATATGATTTAGCGCGTGCAGGTCATGTACAACCGAAAACACAAACAGAAGAGCTCGAGTATCTCGCAATACTAGGATTGCCTGTAAATCACGAGCATAAGCATGTTACTTCTGTTGAGGATGCGTTTGCTTATTGGGAAAAATGGCAAGGTCCCGAGCGTGAAAAAGTTGACTATCAAATAGACGGTATTGTCATAAAAGTTGAGAATATTTCACAGCAAGAGAAACTCGGTTACACGGGGAAAGCTCCTCGTTTTGCCATTGCATTTAAATTTCCAGCGGAGCAAGTTACGACTATTGTGGAAGATATAACATTTCAAGTCGGACGTACCGGCGTCTTGACACCTGTGGCACATTTAAAACCGGTGCTCGTTGCAGGGACAACAGTTGCTCGCGCCACACTGCACAATGAAGATTTTATCCTAGAGAAGGATATAAGAATCGGTGATACTGTAATTTTACAAAAAGCAGGCGATATTATTCCTGAGATTGTCCAAGTATTGCCGGAATTCCGTACAGGTAAAGAGAAAAAATGGACGTTCCCAACACACTCGCCACTTTGTGGTGGAGACGGGCGTATCGAAAGAATACCGGGTGAGTCGGCACGACGTTGTGCAACCAGAGGTTCTTATGCTGAACAAAAAAGAAAGCTGGCACATTTTGCAGGTAAGAGCGCTCTTGATATTGATGGTATGGGAACAAAAACAGTTTCACTTCTTTTGGAAAATGCGCTCATTAGTGATTTTGATGATTTTTTTGAGTTAACGAAAGATGAGCTTTTGACATTACCGGGATTTAAGGAGACTTCGGTACGCAAACTTATTGCTGCAATACGGAATGCGCGTACCGTCACACTCGATCGTCTTTTGGTCGGACTTTCAATTCCACATGTCGGTGAAGAAACAGCACGCCTTTTGGCTATACATTTTCAAACGATTACAAAATTACAAAAAGCAAAGCAAGAGCAACTTGCAAAAATAGAGGGCGTTGGAGATATCGTTGCACGTGCGATAATAAATTGGTTTTCCAGTACTGAAAATCTCGCACTTATTGAGCGTCTAAAGAAACATTTGCGAGTACGACGTGTTGATGAATTGGGAATAGCAGGAGTGCTTGCAGTTGAGTCGGTTGTGATTACGGGGAAATTTGAACGTTTTTCCAGAAAAGAAATAGAGGACGCTGTTCGCAGGGCTGGTGGAAAAGTATCAGCTTCAGTATCTGGAAAAACTTCTTTCGTTGTTGCCGGTAGAGATCCTGGTAGCAAACTCGCAAAAGCCAAAACGCTCGGTGTTGATATTTTGTCCGAGAGAGAGTTCCTCGCCAGGATAAATCTGTGATAGAGTAGTGCTATTATGGCTTCCGCAAAAGATATACGACATCTGGCAGAACTTTCGCGACTCGCGGTCTCAGATGAGAATCTTCCAAGATTAGCTAAAGAACTTGATGGAATTATTGCATATGTCGGTCAGCTTAATGAGCTGACGATAGATGTTGATAAGACACCGTCCGTACCGCTTTTACATAATGTATTTCGAGATGATTGTTACAAAAAACAGGACGGAGTCGATACAGAGGAAATTGTAAAAGCGTTTCCAAAAAGAAAGGGTAACTCTCTTTCTGTAAAACAAATACTTTCACATGAAGAAGGCAAATGAAATGACAATTGTAGAGGCAGCGCGCGCGCTTCGCGCGCGCGCGTTTACCGTACGCGATTTATGGAACGCCACCCGCTCGGTCGCTGAAGAAAAAAACGATAATATTTTTGCATATTTGGAGCTTTTCGATACTGATGATACAGCTATCGACAATGCGCAAAAGCGTATTGATACTGAGGGTGACGAGGCACCTATTTTATGTGGAATACCTATCGCTGTAAAAGATAATATTTTGATTAAAGGGAAGACTGCAAGCGCATCGAGTAAAATGTTGGAAAATTATGAAGCATCTTACACAGCTACTGTCATTGAAAAAATGCGCGCAGAAGGAGCTTTATTTTTAGGACGTACAAATATGGACGAGTTTGCAATGGGAAGCTCGACAGAGACTTCTGCGTTTGGAAAAACGAAAAATCCGCATGATACAAATCGTGTACCCGGGGGTTCGTCTGGTGGTTCGGCGGCGGCAACTTCGGCGCATATGACTATTGCATCGATTGGTTCGGATACAGGAGGGTCAATCCGACAACCAGCGTCGCTTACCGGAGTTGTTGGTTTAAAACCAACATATGGAGCTGTCTCCAGATATGGACTTATGTCGATGGGCTCTTCACTCGATCAGGTCGGTCCTCTAACAAAAACGGTAGATGATTCTGAGGTTTTGTTTAAAGCACTTCGCGGTCGCGATGAGAAGGACTCTACAACAATTCCAGATGATTTATATCCGAAACGCGAAGTAAATTCGACACTTCGAATAGGAGTTCCAAGAACACTTCTAGAAAAAGGTGTTGATGAAGATGTGTTGAAGAGGTTCAATGAGACTCTTGAAGCTCTTAAATTAAAAGGTCACACAATCGTTGACGTATCTCTTCCAACCAATGCTTACGCGCTTCCGATTTATTACATAATAATGCCTGCGGAAGCATCTACGAATTTTGCGAGGTATGATGGGATGCGATATGGGCTTTCAAAACACGGTAAAACATTATTGGACGATTATATAAAGACTCGTTCGGAAGGTTTTGGACCGGAAGTACAGAGGCGTATTTTGCTGGGAGCATTCGTACTTTCTTCAGGATATATTGATGCTTATTATAGGAAAGCTCATTCCGCACGGTCGGTGCTCGTTGACGAATTCAATAGTGCTTTTGAGAATGTCGATGTCATTGCTACGCCAACTTCGCCTTCGCCAGCTTTTCGTTTTGGCGAGAAAAGCAATGATCCTGTTGCAATGTACATTGAGGATATCTTTACAGTAACAGCAAACTTAACAGGCATGCCTGCCATTTCTGTTCCTATGAAAATGGTAGAGCGCGACGAGAAATCACTTCCTATCGGTATTCAGTTTACAGCACCGCATCAAGCGGAGAATGTGCTTTTTGCTGTTGGGCGCGCAGTTGAAAATACTCAACTGGATTAGTTATTAAGATTCCACAAGAAGTGCGCAACGATACAACTCGAGTGTGTCAATACGCGCTATACTAAAAACATGTTACCTACTCCAGGATACACATCGCTCAATGTTGAATATGTTTTCCGCGCATTATATGAAGCGGCGACAAATGTGCATCTTTCAACCGGAGCATTGCATCCGATAATAACAGCTACATGGCAAATAATCACAGTGGTTGGGTATCTCGCATCTGCCGGGGCGCTTTTTGTGATTGTTTATTCAATTATGCATATTGAAGAAGTGCGCAGGAAAGAAAAAGAAAAATACGGACCTCTTCCGAAAATCAGTGAAGATACTCCTCATGAGAATCCACGCTGGAAACAGGTTGAAGAACTTATATCTGGTGAAAATGTAAATGATTGGCGACAAGCTATTATTGAAGCGGATATTATACTCGGCGAGGTACTTACTCGTCAGGGGTATAAAGGAGAAACAATCGGTGAACAACTTAAACAAATAGAGCGTGCAGATTTTGATTCTCTTGATAATGCCTGGGAGGCACACAAAGTACGTAATATGATTGCTCACTCCGGCTCAGCTTTTGCGCTTTCTGAAACGCTCGCAAGACGTACAATTTCTCATTATAAAAAAGTCTTTCACGAGTTTGAGGTAATCTAATTTAAATTAAACATTGCCATGCAATAGTGCTCCTGACAAAGTGTGTGGATGCTCCATCGTACAATGTTTAGGTATACACGTACACGGCTGTTCCTTAAACAGGAAACCAAATGAAATAATTTAACAAATTAAGAGTATTAAAAGTTTTTTGATTATTTACGATGAGTGAGGTTTAACCTCACTTATCTCGACTGCACCAAAGTCTCTGCACAGTGCCTTATTGCAATTTATTATGAAGGACTTATCAGATGCAGAGTGTTATATGTGGCACACACGTACAGCGACTTGCAAAGAATAATAATTCTTGTACACTATAATGTAATAGCGGGGTAGAGGAGAGGTACCTCGGGGGGCTCATAACCCCCAGACGCCGGTTCAATTCCGGCCCCCGCAACACGATTGTGAAATGAGAAAAACTTTATATTTTGTATATACAAAATATAAAGTTTTTCTCTCTTAATAAGAGATTCTTTTTTCTTGAAATAAAAAAGAATCGGAATATTTTAGCACAAGTGCATTTTTTGTTACCATTTTTGTTTAATATTTTATTGTGTCCCTTTTAACTTAATGTGTATAATTCCTCAACTCTTTTATTTTTTGCAAAATTTGTACATTAAAAGTGCAACAGTATGGTGCGGTTTAGGTGTTCGTGTGGTTTAATATAATCCATGACATACAATGATTTATTGCAAGAACTTACTCGTGAGCCACATATTGAAAACGGTTCAGTTAAAAAAGCACCGAGCATCGTGGTCGGAGGAATGGGAGGGTCCGCGCTCCCGGCTTTCGCTACACGTTTTCTGGATTCGACAATACCGATTTCGACACACCGCGACTACGACCTTCCGGAAGGAGCTAAAACAGATGCTCTATATATTGCGATATCTCATTCAGGCAACACCGCAGAAACAATCTCTTTTGCAAGAAAAGCAAAAGAGAATAATTTTTCGTTAGCCGTTATAACATCAGGCGGAGAGCTATTCGATTTTGCGAAAGAATCAAATGTTCCATATGTTCAAGTACCTTCTCATATTCAGCCACGCAATGCACTCTTTTTCCTTTTGCGAGCGTTGCTGGTGCTTTTAGATCGTTCAGATTTGCTCACGGCTTTATCTGATGCGACATTTGATGATGCTTCGGCACTAAAAGAAGCGGAAAACCTAGCAGATATTTTGGAAGATTCCTTGCCTATTTATTATGCATCGCGCAGAAACGGTTTTCTTGCTTGGGTATCTAAAATACATACAAACGAAACTGCGAAAATGCCTGCGATTGCGAATATTTTTCCAGAGCTAAATCACAACGAGATGCAAGCATTTGATATGACAGCTCCAGAGAGCGTTAGCTCAATAGCGCGCTTTATTTTATTGCACGACGATGAAGATGATGCGCGCTTGATACGTCGTATGTCTGTATTTGCAGAACTTATGCGTGAAAGAGACAGAAGCGTAACGGACATATCACTTATTGGTGGCACTCGAGCCGCAAAACTTTCACGAAGATGGTATGTAATGCATCATGTTGCACATGAGCTTGCAACACGTCGAGGAGTAAACCCAGAAGCAGTGTCAATGATAGAAGATTTTAAGAAACGTTTATGAATCGCATAGTTTTCGACATTGGAGGTACCCATATGCGTATTGCACACGTTATAAATGCAGAGCTTACAGATATCAAAAAAACAAAAACTCCGCAGAATCCAGATGAAGGTGTCGCTGTCATTAATGACTATATAAAATGCTCAGGCGTACATTTCGAAGAAGTTGTTGGAGGAGTCGCGGGTTTTATAAAGGACGGAGTCGTGATTTTTTCAGAGCATTTGCCAAAATGGGGAGGTTTCGATATTGCATCTGAGATTAAAAAAGAGTCTGGAGCGCACAGTGTGCAGATTTTTAATGATGCGGAAATTGCAGGAATAGGAGAATCGCGAACAGGTGCCGGAAAAAAATATAATACAGTTGCATATGTTGTTTTTAGTACAGGTGTGGGTGGTGCGCTTATTGTAAACGGAGAACCGGTAGCTCATGCCGGCGGATACGAGCCAGGGAAACAGGTTATAGATTATAAAAATATGCAATCGCTCGAAGATGCTGTTTGCGGAGCTTCGCTTGAAAAAGAATTCGGTGACTTGCCACAAAATCTTTCGAGTGAAATTTTTAGAAAGCGTACACACGTACTCGCTGTTGGATTGTATAACGTGCTTTGTTTATGGTCTCCGGACGTACTCGTCGTTGGGGGAGCCCTTATAAATGAAAAGAATGGATATTCTTTAGACGATGTTATAAATGATGTTTCTGAATTGTCTATTTCAATGCATAAAATTACACCAATAGTACACGCAGGACTTCTCGATACAAGTGGTCTTGTTGGTGCGATGTTGATTTAACACACAAATATTTTCAGTCAAGAACGTAAAAGGGCTGTTTTCGTATAATGTTTCGCGCTTGATTTAAAATTTACATTGATATAATGTGACAGATGGAATGCGCGTTATTGATTGGCGTAAAAATCAACAAATGTAAGGAGGTTTGGGAATGAACAAAAAAAGCACGGTAATGAAAGTGTCGAGCTCTTTTGGTATTGCGAGTGTAAATATACCGCTGGCAATGAATCTTTCAACAAAATTTTGTATCTCAAGATGGTCCGGGATAAGATGGTATCATGTAGACAATGAAATACTGGATTGGTTGCCAAAAAGACAACCTGAAATGCCTGCACGGAGAATAATAATAGACAAGCCTCAAAGTGGAAACATATTTGATATAGCGTCAAATGTATTCTGCCTTCCAAGGACAATATCTATTTCCAGATTGCAGAAGTTGATCATTGAGCACGATAAAATCATGACACTTCCGCAAGTCAACATGATGTTGAATGGGACTTTGAAAAAACTTTTTCAACATGAAAAAGTAGCCTTCTTCTTGTGCGGTGGTTTTAAGGAAGACAACGTGTGTATCGGGCGCATTGGGTATCTCGAAAAGTACAAAAAGTATTACTTGTTACTTTCTGTACTCAATGCTGAATTCCGTGAGGACGAATTATTGGTTTCTCCAAACATCTTTCTATAACAAAACAAAATCGCCACAATGCTTTAGCATTGTGGCGATTCTTACGTCTTGTCAATTCTTCTATCCGCGTGTAGTTGGCAAACTTTCTTGTTGCCATGCAATCATTCCGCCTGCAACATTTTTGGCTTGTGTTATTCCGTTTGAGTGAAGTATTTGTGTAGCATAAGCACTACGGCTTCCGCTTCGACACAAAACATGTATAGAAGTATATCCGCGTAAATCCTCGAGTGCGTTTTCGAGCAATTCCAGAGATATATTTTTCGAACCTGCTACACATACTTCGCGTACTTCACCGGGAGTACGAACATCGAGAAGTATGTGACCATCGGCACCTATTTTTTCAAAAGCTTCCTTCACGGAAACTTCTTTTGGGGAAAGAGAAAATCCAAACATAATTATTTATGACATGCTAAATGTGGAACGAATAATATCTTCAACTCGAAGAGCCAGGCGTTCTTTTGTCATGCTCTCCGCAAAGCATTGTCTGATAGACGCATGCGCAAAAGCCTCGCCAAAATGTTTAAGTGCATTTGTAACAGCCTTTACTTGCGAAAGAGTTTTTATACAATCTGTTTTAACCATGTCGTCTTGAACAGAACGACGAAGTGCGCGCACTTGACCTTCTATGCGACTAAGTCTATTGACTAGCTCGCGAGTTTGAATCCGCTCTTGTTCCATAGTGCAAAATTTATAATGAATAACTCGTGTAGTATGCCACATACCCTAGGGGGTATGCAAATTTGTGTTATTATATCAGTAATTTGTGCATAATATTGTTGCAAATAGTAGTTATCATAGAGTATGATAATGAATATAATGTGTATTACAATAAACATATGAATAAAGTGCATCCGAAGATTCTTCATTCTGAGACAGAAGTACGTGAAGTAAAAGATAAACATTCCGAACTTCGAGAAGTAAATGCTTTTGATAGGCAACTCAAAGAATTGTTCATCATTGAAAATACAAAATTTATAGGTATACCAAAAGAGAAAGCATTTGCTTCAGATGAATTTAAAAAGTATTTGGCAGAAAAAGAAAACACTTTTGTATACGTGCACTTCCCATGGATTAACACTTTAGTTAAGACTGTTGATTCAGAAGATTATTTCAGTTTGATAACTAACCGTAATCAAGATCTTATTACAGCAAAAGAACAAAACTTACTCCGTAAGTATAATATTGCTGTTTTTGGAATGAGTGTCGGGTCAAATATTGCGTTAGTACTTGCTCAATCAGGTATCAGCAACAGCATCGTTGTTGCTGATTTTGATGAACTAGATACTACAAATTTAAATCGTATTCTTGCAGGAATACAGGACGTCGGGACGAACAAATCTGTAGTTACAGCGCGACGTATTTATGAAAGTAATCCATTTGCAGATGTGACGGTTTTAACAGAAGGAATTAATGAGGAGTTATTAGAAGAAATGCTCAGTGATGGAAAAATAAATTGTATTGTTGAAGAAATTGACAATTTCCCATTCAAAATTCATACACGTATTCTGGCGATGAAATATAAGGTACCTGTTGTTACTGTTACTGATAATGGCGATGGTGTTATATTGCATGTTGAGCGATATGATCTTGGGCATGATAAAATCTGGGGTAAGCCGGTTCAGTATTACGAGGAGAAACTTAAAACACCTGCAACAAAAGAAGAAATGGGTTCGATTATCATAAATGACGTAGTTGGAGGTCCTCATCACGTTGATTCTAAAATGCTTGCAAGTGTAAAGCGTGTACTTGCAAACGAGCTTGTTTCGTGGACCCAGCTTGGATCAGCGGCAATACTGGGCGGCGTAATTGCAACATATGCAATAAAACAAATTGCACTTGGGAATGAAACTGATAAAGATATACGTGTGTGGGTAAGCCCGGAAAAAATTGAAAAAGGCAACCATTCCGCGTCGTAGTAATAAGATTATTTTAAGATATATAAATATAATATGCACAATTCAATATCAGGAGATATCACAGAAGTCAGCTTACTTTCTGATTTTGATAACCACACACTTGTTTCGTTTATAGAGGATAAAGAAAATGGGTTTCGTTCTGTTATCGCTGTGCATCGAGCAAATCCTGAGGTTCCTTCCTTTGGAGCTACGCGACTTTGGCATTATGTAGACAGTATAGACGGATTAAAAGATGCACTACGACTTTCGCGAGGTATGTCATATAAAGCTGCGCTTGCAGGACTCCAGTGTGGTGGAGCAAAAGGGGTTATTTTGTTACCAAAAAAAGATATTTCTGAATCTGAACGTACTCTCTTTATTAAAGAATACGCATCACGTGTAAATGTGCTTGGAGGTAATTTCGTTACCGGAATCGATGTAGGTGTTCAACAGGAAGATTTGGAAAAAATGCGCAGCGTTTCAAAATATATAGTTGGATTCAATAACAATTCTACAGAGTTTACTGCACTGGGTCTTTACGAAAGTATCCGAACGGCACTCAAAGAAGTCTTTGATTCGTCAGATCCTTCCGGACGTTCGTTTGCTATCCAAGGTCTTGGAAAGGTTGGTGGCGGGTTGCTTGATTTTCTGTATGATACGGCAGGTGAGACCTCTAAGATTTTTGTTTCTGACATTAATGAGAGTCTTGTTGAAATGACAAAGGAAAAGTTTCCGCGCGTTATTCCTGTAAGTGCAGAAGAAATAAGCAGACAAGAAGTTGACGTATTTGTACCATGCGCTTTAGGTGGCGGATTACGGCACGATTCCATTAAAGATTTTCGAGTAAAAATAATTGCTGGTGGCGCAAACAACCAGCTTGAAGACGAATCAGTTGGCGATGATCTACATAAAAGCGGTATTCTTTACGCTCCGGATTACGTTGTGAATGCTGGTGGGTTGATAGCTGTATTTGATGAATATAAGCACGATACTTACAGCCGTGAGCGTGTTGAAACAGTAGTTCGGAACATTCCAAATGTACTTAAGAAAATATTTACAGAAAGCAAACTTGAAAATCTTGCAACAAATCGTGTCGCAAACCGTATGGCTGAGAAAATATTTAACGAATATGCAAAGACAAGATAATAAATACAGTTTCCCGGAACCGTTTAATGATATTTCTACGGCAGAAAGTGCATTACGTACATATGATTCGAGTAAGTGGATGCTTCAGGGAGAACAGTCAGCTATAGCGCTTTTTAAAAAAATGAGTAAACATGTACCCGCGTACAAAGATTTTCTAAAGAAAAATAATATAAATCCTGATTCAATTAAAACTATATCTGATTTCTCAAAAGTTCCTTTGGTTGACAAAGATAATTATTTACGCAAGTATCCTTTAAAAGATTTATGTTGGGGCGGTGAGTTTTCAGAAAAATCTTGGACAGTGTGTACGACATCCGGTTCTACAGGAGAACCGTTTTATTTTCCACACGGCATAAATCAAGACGAGCAGTACGCTTTTCTGGCAGAGCTGTATTTGCGCGCAAATTTTCAGATTCATAAAAAGCGAACACTATATATCAATGGATTTCCCATGGGCGCATGGATTGGAGGTGTGTTTACATATAAAGCAATTACGATGCTTGCAGAGAGTGGAGGTTATAGTTTAAGTATTATTAATCCGGGTATCAATAAGGCAGAGATTATCAAAGCGATAAGAACTCTAGGTGATAAGTTTGACCAGGTTATTATAGGAAGTTACGGTCCTTTCTTAAAGGATACACTCGATGATGGTACTAGAGATGGAATAGATTGGAAAAAATATAATCTAGGTTTTATTTTTTCAGCAGAAGGATTTTCAGAAGGTTTTCGAGATTTCATATTGAACATTGCAGGGAAAAATGACAACCTCTCAGCAACATTAAATCATTACGGTACAGTTGATTTAGGTACGATGTCTTATGAGACACCACTTTCAATTCTTGCGCGACGCCGCGCAATTGGAGACTCAAAGATATACAACTCATTATTTAATGATACTGTTCGCTTGCCGACAGTAACTCAATTTATTCCGAGCATGTTTTATTTTGAAGAAGTCGATGGCACTCTTGTGTGCTCAGCACCGTCCGGATTACCGCTAGTGCGATATGACTTGAGAGACATCGGTGGTGTTTATCAATATGATTCCATGTTAGATAAATTTCGTGAATATGGCGTAAATCTCGATAAGGAAATTGATGATCGTAACCTTACGAATACCAACTGGAAATTGCCGTTTGTATATGTATATGAAAGAAACGATTTTTCAATCAGTTTTTATGCGTTTCAAATTTATCCGGCAACTATTCGTAGAGCTTTTGAGGACAGTTCAGTTGCAGATTCAATTACAGGGAAATTTTCGATGTCTATCGGTTATGATGAAAATCAAGATCAGCAGTTTGAGATACATGTTGAGTTGAAAAAGGACATAAAAGATACTCCTGAACTCAAAAAGGTTATTACAAATCTGGTTACAAAACATCTTCTTGAAGAAAACTCAGAATACAGAGCTACATATGGTATGAAAGGCGAACGTATGTTACCGCGAATAATATTTTGGCAGTATGAACACGAGCGTTTTTTCCGTCCGGGTATAAAACAGAAGTGGGTACTGAAATAGTTATGGATAAATCAACACTTATCGAATTATTGCGATATGCCTGCAGGGCTCCTTCGGGTGATAATGTACAACCATGGAGATTCACATGGAACGGAGTACATTTATCAATATACAATGTACCCGGAGTTCACAACCCCTATCTTGATTTTGAAGAACGAGGTTCTTATATAGCTCATGGAGCTTTATTGGAAAACTTACGTATAAGCGCACCGCATTATGGATATAATATGGAGTTTGAACTTTTTCCAGACACTAAACAGACTGAATTGGTTGCCGTATGTTCTTTTAGGCAATGTGCAAAGAATGAAGATGAGTTATTTTCTGCAATAAAAGAAAGAGTTACAAATCGTCGTCCATATAAAATCCGTGAGCTTACTGAGAGTGAAGAGTCTGCATTGTATAAAACGGTTGCGGACGTCTCAGGAACAGAATTGTATATTGCAAAAAATCGTAAATCTATACAAAAAATTGCAGCTTCAGCAAGTAGTGTTGAGAAAATAATCCTAGAGGACAAGCGTATGGCAGAGCACTTATTTTCCAAGATAGTTTGGACAGATAAAGAAGACTGTGAGAAAAAATCAGGATTTTTTATTAAAACAATGGAGTTTAATTTGGTGCAAAGATTTGTGTTTCGTTTAGCAAGCAAGCCTAAAATTATGTATTTTTTGAGAAAAATAGGATTACCAAGTTTTATTGCCAAACAAGATGCTGTTCTTTATTCTTCTAATGCAGGTATGGGGGGTATTGTTATTCCAGACGAATCAGCTGAATCATTTATATTTGCAGGACAGGCTCTTGAACGAATATGGCTTACTTTGACAAATATGCAACTTGCGTTTCAGCCGTTGATAGGCATGACTTTTGTAGCTTATAAAACAGAAACAGGGCGGGGTGATTTGAAAGATGCACATGCAAAGAAAATAAAGGAAGATTTTAAACAGGCAAAAGAAAGTCTTGGGGTTACGAGAGGAATTCTAGCTATGCTTTTTAGGTTTGGCGATGCAGAAAAACCGAGCGTGCGTACACGTCGTCGTGACCCGGATGTTACATTTGTATGATTAGTGCTATTTCTTTGACCGGATATCAGGTACAATAATTTATAAGTATTATGGAAGTTTTACAGAATCTAGATTTACTTTCTGTTGGCGTTACTGTAGCGGCAACAGTAATTCTTGGGTTCACTGCTTATTTTAGTGATAAAAAAAGCGTAACAAATCGAGCCTTTCTTTTCTTTTCCATAATGACTGCATTTTGGGGAATGTTTACGTACGCTGAATATCGTGTCCCTATAGAGATGGGTCTTTGGTTTATAAGAGTATCTCTATTTTTTGCAGTATGGCAATCTTACACATTGTTTCTATTTTTCTCCGCTTTCCCTAAGAAAAGATATAGTTTAGGATCATTACATAAATATGTTTTAATACCGATTGTAGCAATAGCATCAGTTTTTACGCTTACACCTTATGTGTTAAATCATGTTGCGAGTGTAACGGCAAACGGTAGCATCGCCTCAATAAGAAATGGATGGGGGTTCTTTTTATTTGTAACTCCTTCCATAGTTCTTATTGTCTTAGGGCTATGGATTTTCTTCAGAAAATTATTATCTGCAAAAGGTGATAAACGGCATCTTTATATTAAAATCCAGACAGGTACTCTAATAACTTTTGCACTCATTATTACTTTTAATATGGTCTTGCCTGCATTTTTTAATAATACATTTTTTATTGTTTTTAGTTCAGTATTTGTTTTCCCGTTTGTGTCATTTACTGCGTATTCTATTTTATACGAACATCTTTTTAATATTAAAGTGGCTACGACGGCGACCCTTGTATTTATTCTTTCAGTGGTTTCATTTGGAGAAATTATATTTTCAGATAGCGCTATCCTTGTAGCGTTTCGTATGAGTGTATTTGTTCTTGTGCTTGTCTTTGGTATAACCCTAATACGTAGCGTTGTTCGTGAAGTACGGCAGAGGGAGGAGATTCAAAAATTGGCGGATGCTTTGAGAGAAACGAATGAGCGACAAGAAGCTCTTATACACTTTGTTGGTCATGAAGTGAAAGGGTATTTAGCAAAAGATATGGGGGTATTTTCAACTCTCGAGGAGGGGGATATGGGAGACCTTCCAAAAGAAGCTAAGACTTTTGTAGCAGAGGCACTTAAGCAAGTGCGCGCAGGAGCTCGGTCGGTAATGAGTATTTTGCAAGCTGCAAACTTAAAGAAAGGTACCGTGTCGTATAAAATGAAACCGTTTGATTTAGAACCGATAGTACGTGATATTTTTTCCGGAGCGGAAACTATGGCAAAAAATAAGGGACTTGATATAACGCTATCGGTAGATTCAGATGGTAGACCATACACGATGATTGGTGATGCGGAAAAAATCGGAGGAAGTGTGTTACGTAATATAATTGAAAACGCGATAAATTATACGCCAAATGGAAGCGTGATAGTTTCTTTATTAAAAAATAAAAAAGGAGATATTACTTTTAATGTAAAGGATACTGGAATTGGAATAACTGATGAGGACAAAAAGCGACTGTTTACAGAAGGAGGGCATGGCAAAGATTCTATTAAAATAAATGCACATTCGACAGGGTATGGGCTTTTCATTGCAAAGCAAGTCATTAAAGCACATAAAGGTAA
>UOEV01000032.1_pt1 | contig 14105 bp, 16 predicted proteins | sample 1989421 | NCBI WGS metagenome assembly UOEV01 (sample SAMEA4712198, study PRJEB27164) | hydrothermal vent metagenome | biome: marine basaltic hydrothermal vent biome; feature: marine hydrothermal vent; material: mineral | place: Pacific Ocean | collected 2011-06-14/2011-07-23 | depth 1691 m
AAATACAAAGCTAGTTTAATTTATCACGCGGTTACGGGGAAAATTGAAGTATAGAGGGGTTTTAACTAAAAATGTAGTTTACACTAATTGACCAGCGTAAACTAAAACATTGTTTTTGTTTATACTAACCTAGAATATATACACTTGTATTTCAGATTTTAGAATAAAAATGATAAGTAGTGTCTTACAAAAATGATAAGTAATAGTTTTTGTAAAAAGTGGAAAAACCATTGTAAATACTGGTATTTTAATATACACTTGATAAGTGATGAATTCCTCAAGTACAAGTAATATTATGAATAAAGCAAAAATAAACATACCAGATCCTGATTTTGGGAGTAATTTAAGCTCTATTATCTTAGATTTGGAAAAATTACGAACAAAAGAGTTAATGGGAGAGATTCCCCCTTATATCTTTTTTCAGCTAAAAAATATTTTTCAAATCTTAGAAACTTTGGGTTCTGCAAGAATTGAGGGGAACAACACTACATTGGCTGAATATGTAGAAAAAATCATTGAAAAGAAAACAAAAATAGATGAAAAACAAAAAGAAGTTAGAAATATTGATAAAGCAATTCAATTTATAGAAAAAAATACTGATGAAAATACTTCAATTAATAGAATGTATATATCAGAATTACATAAAATTATTACAGATGGACTGACCCCGCCACCTGCGGGGGAAGGCTCTAATTACCCTGGCGATTTAAGACCTCGCAATGTTCAAATCGCTAGCGCTAATCACATGCCTCCAGATGTTTCTGTGTTGCAAGAATATTTTGATGAATTTATAAAATTTATTAATGCCCAATACAAAGAACAATATCAGCTCTTGGTGGTGGCTCTTGCACATCACAGGTTTGCCTATATTCACCCGTTTGATAATGGAAACGGAAGAATTGGAAGATTGTTGAATTACGCGCTACTTATAAAGTTAGGATTTAAGGTAAAAAACGGAAGGATTATAAACCCCTCATCGGTATTTTATACAGACAGAGAGAAATATTACAATACTTTAGCTAAGGCAGACTCTTTAGAAAAGGATGATGTATTGGCTTGGTCAGAGTATTTTTTGTTAGGTCTAAAAAATGAAATAGAAAAAATAGATAGTCTGTTGCAAAATAGTTATGTAAAAGATAAAATTTTGCTACCAACGATTGATTTTGCACTTGAAAGAGAAAATATAACAGAAAAAGAATATAAAATATTAAAGTATTTGGTGAAAAAGGATTCTGTTTCAATGAAATCTGAAGAATTAAATATTTTAGGTATAGAGGATTCGGTTCAAAAATCTCGTGTTATGAGTAGGTTGAAAGATAAGGGTATGATTAAGTCCATTAAGCTTGGTGGAAGAATTTATACAATAAATTTTGTAAACAACTATTTATTAAGAGGTGTTATTCGGTCTCTTGAGAAAGAAGGCTTTGTTTCTGATTTTCTAAATAGAAACTAAAATTATGGCAAATTTAAAAAACAATTAAGCGAAAACGCCTTTTAGGAGCATGTTGAGAAAGATCTTGTGAGTATGCACGGGTATATTCCTCGTAATAATGAGAAGTATGACCGAGAAGTGGCGACAGACGCATGAGTTCACATACATATAGCATTTTACGCTTACGCGGAATTTGGGGGCGCTTGTCAGCTCAGTGTTTCTGTTTAGCTACGGTTGTGATTGATGAATGGTGATAGTGATTTTTGGGCTAGGAGATGATGCCGAAATGACGTAGTCCTTCGATGATGCCGGATGCATAGTTGCCGTTTTGCCCGTGATCTCCGTGGGCTATATAAAGTTTTTCTTTAGGTATGCCAAGTTTTTCGAGCCGTTTGGAAGCATCTTTTTGCACATTTTCAGGTGCATTTTTTACCAATATTGCACGGTAGCCGTTTGTGAGCGGTAAGATATCATTTCCGCTGTCGCCACAATACACAACTTCATCTTTTGCTAAATGTGCACGTTCTCGTATGAATTCCAGGGCGGTGGCTTTTGTGGCTGTTTTTGGAAGTATATCTATGAGTCCTATGTTATTTTTGAGTGGATCAAAACTGTACAGTACGTCTGATGTTATACCGATATGTTCAAGTGACTTATGTATGTGACGAAGGGCAATGTTTTTGTCGGAACTCTTTGGAAGATAATAACTGATTTTAAATTCATTTTGTTTCCAGTCTTCTTGCATTGTAATGTCGTGCGCGGTTCCGATTGCATCTGTTATGTCGTTACGGTTCCATCGCGGTTCGTGTGCGCGTATGTAGCTTGTCCACAAAATGTCAGGCACGAGGGTATTCTCTTCTTTGTGAAAGATTTTTGTGCCTACTTCAGCTATCAGATAATCCGGAGTGGGAATGTCGTATTTTTTCTGTGCGTCCTGCACAAGTGAAAGATTACGTCCCGTTACGTAGGCGAGTATGTATTGCGTATTAGAAAGAGCGACAAAAAGATTGTCTATGCTTTTGTCGTCCGGATAAGGTCCGTCTGGCAAAAGTGTTCGGTCTAAATCTGTAGCTATAAGTATCATACGGATTTATTCTCAGAGAGAGCTTCAAAAAGCATCTTTTTGTGCATTATGGATTCGTAAGCTATAAGATACGCAGATGCTGAAAAGCCCAGCTTTTTTGTTCCGAGTGCTTCAAATGTTGTGCCGTGATAGAACTCAGGAAAGATATATCCATCTCTTGCCAGTGTTTCTGCAAATGCATCTAATTCTTGTATTGCAGTTTGTTGCTCTTTTGGTTGTGCAGAAATAAAAAATCCGTGCACAAGTGGCCAAAGACCTCCGTTGTGATATTCATTTTTCTTATTGCGAAACTCGTAAAGAAAGTCGAGTTTCAAATGTCTCCATTCGCAGTCTTTTTCAGTAATTATAGGATGAAATGCAGGCAAAATAGGGAAGCCGTCGTGCTGACAAGATTTCCGTACGTAGTCGCTAATGTTTGAGCGTTCAGAAGCGTTTAAAATATCACTGGACAATAAAAGACTTATTGCAAATGTATCTACTTGAAAGCGAATGCTGTGGTTTGTGAAATAACTCGCCGGTATCGGCGGGCGGTCCATGTTTATAGCGTAGTCATAAAGTGCGCGATGATAAACAAAATCACTGTTGCGATTGGATTCGTTCGGAAAATAATTTACACGAATAAGGTTTGCTAGAAGGTCACGAGATTTTAGCGCTTTTTTATTGCCGGTAAGTGTGCCGTAAGCCGTGAGAGCGAAATAGTAAAGCATTTCATCAAAAAGAACATAACCATGATTTATGTATTCGTCTGCCCAATCACCGCCTTGTGGAATATAAAGAAGACCGCGACCGTTTAGTTCCAGACAGCTTAAGTAAAAAAGCGCTTTTTCGACAGAAGCTCTGTGTCGTGAAAAGAAAGTATGTGCGTTTGCAAGTTTTGTTAGAGCGATAACGCCGATAATATACCAAAGAGTTGCATCTACACGTCCAACAGTCGTGCCGTAGCTTGTGGCGCCAGTTTCAGGTGTTACGTTGCTCGGTATGCGCCCTGTTTCGTCTTGATGCACTCGAAGTGTATCCAGTGTTTTTTCAAAAGTTTTGATAAGCTTTTCATCTCCGACTAAAAGGGAAGCTATTCCTGCCACCACACCATCGCGCGCCCATACACGTTCGTAGTTTTCTACATTTTCTTTTGATGCCAGAAATCCGTCTTTTGTTCCGAGTGAGTGTAAAAGCTCAATGCTTTTTTCGTATGCTTCGTCGCGCGTGTTCATACTTTTATGAGCGATGAGTTGCTATCCAGTGATAAAGATCTTCTGAAGCTTTTACTCCGTCTCCGGCGGCGATATTGTTTTGATGATATATCTCGTCGGTGCAATCTCCTGCAGCCCATACACCTTCCAGAACAGAATCTACGTCTTTAGCAGAGTATGCTCTTTGCGTTTTCGAATCGACCTTGATGTGATTTGTTTCGTCCAAAGCAAGTATGTCTTTTGCAAAGTCAGTATTTGGAACCGTACCGATTTCAACAAAAACACCGGTAACGGGTAACGTTGTTGTTTCGCCGGTTTCTTTTTGTTTTACAACCAGACCGGTTACGAATTGGTCGCCCTTCACCTCAATTGGTTCTGTGAGCGTGAGTGCTCGGAAATTCGGATATTTCAGGAGCTCTTTAACTGTTATCGGATCTGCACGGAAGTCTTTACTGCGATGCACTAATGTAACTGATTTTGCGTATGCCAAAAGCTGTGCTGCTGTTTCAAAACCTGCATTTCCGCCACCGATAACGGCTACGTCTGCGTTTGTATAAAGAGGTCCGTCACACGATGCGCAATACGTAACTCCTTTGTGTTCGAATTTGTCTGCACCGGGAATATTCAGCTTTCGACGTGAAGCTCCAGATCCGATAAATACAGCGCGAGATATAAAAGAGTCGCCGGATTCGGAAGTAACATGAAAGTATGCTCCGTCTTTGTCGAAAGACAAAGAAGAGACTCGCGTTCCTTCTCGTATTTCGACAACATCGCCTTTGTATGCGTTTAAATGTTCGCTCATTGCTTTTGCCAAATCAGAGCCGGATATTTTTATTGTTCCAATCCAGTTTTCTATACCTTCTGAAACGACACTCTGTCCGCTTAAAGTTTCTGCGAGTACAAGTGTTGAAAGTTGTTTGCGTGCTGCGTATATACCGCAAGAAATTCCTGCCGGTCCGCCACCGATAATAATAAGATCAAAAAGTTTCGTATTTGTGTCAGACATAATATATCTATGATACTTGTTGACGCGCGAGAGGCAAGTGGAGAACGTTAAAACAAGAAGACCGCGCAAGCTATGCTTGCGCGGTCTTCTTGTTTAGAGAGACATTATTTTTTATGTCGTCGGAGAAATTGTGGAATTGCTCCCCATGCATCGTCATCTTTGTCGTCTGGTTTTGGGGTGTTTGGAGTTGACGGAGGTTTAAGCGGTTCATCATGTTTTGCGGGGCGGGCTGTTACGATTGGTTCCTCTTTTTTATTTTTTTTTGCGGGTTCTTCGCTCGGCTTTTTGTCTTCCGGTTTATCGTCACGTTTTAGAACGTTGTTATAAATCTTTCCGCGCTCTTCTTGCTGGCGCTCATCAGGAAGTGAAAAAAGTGATTGTTCTGTGGAAGTTATTTCATGATATTCAAGCGCACTTTCCGGAAATCCGGTTGCAATAACGATGATACGAATCTGTCCTTTTTTAAGCTTGTCATCTCGCATCATGCCGAAGATAACACGCGCATTTTGGTCTACCGATTCATTTATAACTTTTGCAGCTTCTTGTACTTCGAGTATTCCCAGATCGTCAGAACCTGCAACTACAAAGAGAATACCTTTTGCGCCATTGATAGATACAGAAAGAAGTGGGGAATTAATAGCACGGCTTGCCGCTTCGCGCGCACGATTGTCTCCGTCCGCACTTCCTATTCCCATGAGGGCGGGTCCGGCGCCTTCCATGATTGTTTTTATGTCGTTGAAGTCTGTATTTATTTCACCCGGAGTGGTTATGATATCTGAAACACCTTCAACAGCTTGTCGTAAAATCTCGTCACACATTGCAAAAGCATTTTTTGCACTTGTATTTTGTTCGACGATTGATAAAAGTTTGTCGTTTGGAATTATGATAAAAGCGTCGACTTCTTTTTTGAGTTCCGCAATACCTTGGTCTGCAACGAGTGCGCGTTGTGCTCCTTCAAAAGAAAATGGTGTTGTTACTATCGCTACAGTAAGTGCTCCGAGCTCTTTCGCTATTTTTGCAACTGTAGAAGATGCTCCTGTTCCGGTACCTCCTCCGAAACCGCATGTTATGAAAACCATATCTGAACCTTGGAGTGCTTCTTGAATCTCTTGTCGTGTCTCTTCCGCTGCACGTTGTCCAAGTTCCGGGTCCATTCCGGTACCGAGTCCTCGTGTTAGATTTTTGCCAATATGAATACGGCGTTTTGCGAGTGACTTATGTAAAGCTTGAGCATCTGTATTAACAGCAATAAACTCAACACCTTTTACTTTTGAATTGACCATGTGGTTAATGGCATTACCACCTGAACCACCAACACCGATGACACGGATGCGGGCAAATGTTTCTATTTCGGATTCTACGCGTTTAGACATGAATTATATTGACTATTTTTAATCATCATACCAGAATTGAGCGATATGCAAAGATTGACATTCGTGAGGCATATTTTATGGTTTATGGCAGGAATTGACGTACTGTCTTGCGTACCCACTTAAATATTTTCCCAAGTATGTTTGATGACGCTCCGGTTTCTATATCACCGGTTAAACCCCACAACGCAATACCGTACGCGACAGCCCAAATACCGTCTCGTGGTTTTGTATTCGAACTGCGAGTACGGAACATGTCAGCTTGACGCGCCGGCAAAGATAGAACTTTGCGCGTTAGGTCGATTGCTGAGGTTGAACCGGACCCACCTCCGGATAATATCACGCCTGCCGGAAGTGGACCGCTCCTTGATAGCGACTTTAGATGTTTGTCAATTAACTGGAATATGCGAGTAAGGCGTGAGTTGATGATGTCGTCTACTTTTTTGCGTGGATACATAGCTCCACCCAAACGACCAAGTTTCAATCGTTCAGCATCTTCGAGAGGTATCTTAAATGCTAAAGCAATGTCGTCTGTTATCTGCATACCCCCGGTTGGAAAGACGTGTACTGAAAGAGGTATGCCTTCGTCATAAACGGCAATTGAAGTTGTTTCTGCTCCTATGTTTGCAAGCAGGCAACCGCGCATTTTCTGGTCGTTTGTCAGAGTTACATAGCTTCCTGCAAGTGGAGATACCATTTGGTCGATAATCTCTATGTCTGCGTCTTCTGCTGTGGCTACGAGTGTGTCTATGTGTGTTGCCAAGCAAGTTATAAAAAGAAAATCCGCTTCGAGTCGCATGCCTTTCATTCCTACAGGATTCCCGTATGTTGCGACTCCGTCTACACGATATTCGATAGGAATTTCATGCAAGACTCTGTGGTTTAGAAAATTAGGAGTGGCGGCCTCTCGCGCAGACTTTCGTGCGGTTTCCATATCGAGGTCAGTAATTTCTTGATCCGCACGAGAAATTATAGCTTCACCAGTGGCTCGAGCTTCACCTGTAGAAACACTGCCGAGAGAAAGGAAACCATTTCGTATATATACGCGTGCAGCTTGCTCTGCAGATTGTTTTGCCATACGTATACTTTCCGTCACCTCTTCCTTGTTTACAACGTAGCCTTGATGCATGCCACGGGTCGGTGCACTACCTGTTCCGATAACGCGTGTACCGCTACCATCTTTATCTGCGACTTCTTCGACAACAACCATTTTGATTTGGTAAGTGCCAATGTCGATTCCTGTTGCGATACGTCTTTTCATAATATTTAATACGCGAACATCTATGTTCCCACAATCTGTGTGAGAACTTTTCGTTCGTACCTTTCCATTGTAGTGCCGTGTCGGTATCCTTTCAAATGCAGTAAACCGTGGATAAATAATAAAAGCATAAAATCGCGTAAGGAAAGACCGAATTCTGACGCTTGTTTTTCCGCGGACTTTGGACATATAAAAATTTCTCCATGCTTTTCGTTGAGTGCATATGAGAGCACGTTCGGTGTGTATGTTTTCCCGCGCAAATCTTTATTAAGGCGCTTTGCACGGACTTCACCTATAAAAACGAGAGATACTTCCCAAGAAGGGAGTATCTTTTTAGATGCTTTTACAAATAACGAACCTAAAACGGCTTGCCGTGTTAGGTTTCGTATAGTAAGTCCTTTCATGTACGCGCGCCGATTTATCGACGTCTTGTGCGACGTTTTGTGGGGTCAATTTTACCTAGCTTTACCATCTCGCGATATTTTTCGCGACGTGCAAGTCCGATGAGTGCGCGATTGCGATCAACATTTTTTGATTTAAGTCGAATATAATAACGACGAACGCGCATTAGGCGAACAATGTTTGTGCCTTTTGCACGACGTGAAAAACGACGAATAAGCGAGACCGTGTTTTCGTTTTTTCCGCGACGAACTTCTACTTGTGTTGTTCCTGTCATATAAAAGTTACTGTAACATAGCAACAGGTTTCTTGTCTAGAGAAGCGTGTAGTTTACAACACAGCACTCTTCTCGTCGTCTGATAAATCTTTCACAATAAATTGCAATAGGGCAACATGCCGAAATTTCGTTGCGGTCGAGGTGAATGAAGTGAATGAGGTTTAACCTCATTCAACATTCAATTACTCAACAACAAAAAAAGTGAGCGAGATTTAACCTCGCTCACTTTTTTGTTGAAGTATTTCATTTGGTTTTTTGTTTAGGAGAGTGTCAAATGTATGTGAACTTGTGCAATCGTGCGTTTCTTGTTTATGGCTAAAATCGGTTTATTACTTCAATAATTATCAAATCACCTTTCTCCACAGGCAAACTCTATTATTTTTCTTCGTCGTGGGGAATCCTTTTAATTATTAAAGTTTAATAACATTTATGCTTTACGCAATATGCTAATATAGCGTTGTTTTCAAATTTTCAACAAGAGTGTTGAGCGGTATGATTGTTTCAGCATGAGTATCGCATGAGCGTAAAATTACTGTTCCGTCCAATGCTTCTTTTCGTCCCATTAAGAGGATATATAATGGCTTCTTTGACTCTGCGATGCGCATTTGTTCTGTGAGTGATTCAACTCCAATCATCTGAGCAATAGGAATATGAGCGTTTCGCAATTTTTCCGTTAAGCGCACGCTTGCGCGTTTTGCTTCATCACCGATATGTAGAAAAAATGCGCGCGGTTTTGTCGGTTCGCGGACAGAAGATACGATTTTTTGCTTCGTATTAATTCGTATGATAACAGAGACGCTTGGTAGTGCATTTTCGAAAAAGTGAGAAGTAATGTCGTTGTATCTTGAGCCCCAAGCAATGCGTTTTCCGTTAACACGTAATTCAAAACAAGTATCAATCCACATATCTGCACGCGAAACTAGGTCTGGGGAAAGCTTGTACAACATGTCTGTTTCCTCTAAGAACTCGAGTACATTTTCGAAATGTTTGCGACTTGCTTCTGAGAGGTGGTCGGTGGCAGAAGGTATATTTTTTATTTGAAAACCAGGGTGTGACAAAAGCGCTTCTACCATTGTATAAACATCATTTTCAGTACATTCTTCGCAACCATTTGGGACGCAAGCTCCGTTTCTGCGAAAATATGCTCCAAGCTCACGAGAATATCGAACACGGGTTTCTTTATCCCCGACACTATTTATATGTAAAGTTGCTTGCGATTTTAAAATATCAGAAATGAATATTTGAGCTACGCGCATAAGGATTGCATCTGCGATAGCGTGTGGTGCTCCTATTGCATGAAATTGTACAACTGCATGGCGCGGTGCGTTTCTTCCGGGAGTTACATTTGTGTGCCATGCAAACAGAGGTTGGCTGATTGACGGAGTGATTCCAGCATCGCGTACTTGTTTTAAAAAAGATGCTACCACTTGACCTTGGGGATCTAGTTTTGATACAGAAATTTCTTTAGGGTATGGTTTTCGTGTAGGCTTGTTTTCGCGCGCTTCCATTGCAAGCACGGGGAATGGTGTAAACCCATAATAATTTCCAACGGTGTAAGCGCGTCGTAGAATATCTTCAGGGGATATTTGTGCTCGCATGCTCATGATTTTGATGTCTTTGCAGATGAAGTAATAGTGGGGAAGTTGTGTTCACCGGGGAAAACTCCAATTGCTTTTGGCGGGTACAATCGCAATAAAACTCGACCGACTATGTCGCGCGCAGGTAGCGGTCCCCACACACGCGAATCAGAACTCTCCGGTCTGTTATCTCCCATAACAAAATATTGTGTGGGTGTTAACGTTATGTTTGTGGGGGAACTTGCATCTCGTGCAGAGATATATGGTTCGGAAAGTGTCAAAGACGCTCCATTTGGTTTTGTTATTGTTGTGATGCCGTTTTTAATTGTGACGGTTTCGCCAGGGAGACCGATGACGCGTTTGATATAAAAGATTGAGGGATTACCAGGATATCGAAATACGATAACTTCTCCACGTTTAGGCTTTTCAAAGTCGTAAGAAATCTCATCTACAATGAGATAATTTCCGTTTTCAAATGTCGGGTGCATTGATTCTCCATCTACAACGAAAGGCTGTGCTATGAAGAGACGGATAGGAACAACCACGAGCACTACAAGCAGTATGAACGTAATGATGTCCTTGATAATGCTTGAGCGTTTTTGCATCTTAAATGTATTGTAATCGTTCGTGCGCGCACGTCAACTTTTTGCATCAATTCTGCATATTTGAAACGTAAAAATACCGGCGATTTCGTAAGGTTGTTCCATGTTTTTTAAGAATTGTGAATAAAAAATATGCGTAACTTTAATTTTGATATTTTGTATGAGTAGCGTAAAAAAATGTGCACGTTAAATGTCATTATTGACGTGTTATAATATATTTATTATGAAAGTTGTGATTGTTGGTTTGGGAAACCCTGGTTCCGAGTACGCAAAGACGCGACACAACGCAGGTCGTATGGCGGTGGAACTTGTTGCAAAACAGCAAGACTTTGGTGAATTTAAGCTCAAAAAAGTAGCACAAGCTCTTGTGTCAAATGGAGACATTGACGGGGTAAATACAATTCTCGCGCTCCCTGAAACTTTCGTGAATAATTCCGGAAAATCCTTGTTATCGCTTGTTAAATCAAAAAAAGCTGCGGAAAACCTCATTGTAATTCGAGATGATTTAGATTTGCCACTTGGCACAATAAAAATGACTTTCGGACACGGTTCCGGCGGACATAAGGGTGTTGAAAGTATTGCACGTGCCATAAAAACAAAGGACTTTGTACAAATAAAAGTCGGCATCTCTTCGACGACACCAAAAGGGAAGTTAAAAAAACCAAACGGAGAAGAAAAAGTCGTTAAATATGTTATCGGAAAGTTTTCGCCAAAGGAACTGCCGGTATTAAAGAAAGTCCTTAAAAAGACCGCGGAGGCGGTACGCATTTTTGCTTTAAATGGTATTGATGACGCTATGCAGTTTGCAAATACAAAATAAGCAAAATACTTTGAATTAAATTAGAAGAGTTGAGTCGTGGTTAACGCGGGATAACGCGGACTTCGCCCGCGTTATCCCGCGTTAACAAAAGACCGCGACATTTTATGTCGCGGTCTTTTTTACTAGACACTTTATTTGTTACTCGTCTTGTTTTTATTTTTTCTCGCCGACGTATGTTAGTGTCATGCGCTGGTCTTTCGGTTCAAAGAGTGCAATCTTGAAAGGATATGTTTTACCGAGCTCTAGTGTGTCTCGCAGTGCTTGAGCGCTTTCAAATTCGCTGATATGTATGAGACCTGCAACACCTTCTTCGATTGAAGCGAGCGCCCCGTGTTTGTTGTATTTAATAACAACACCGGTAACCTCCATTCCTTTTTTGTAACGTTTTCCGGCAGTATGCCATGGATTTTCTTTGAGTGCCTTGATAGAAAGTGAAATCTTGCTTTCTTTGATTTCTATAACCTTAACCTTTACCTTTCCTCCAACTTTGAAAAGTTCGTGCGGGTCGTCAACAAGACCCCAATCAAGCTCACTTATATGTACAAGCCCTTCTAATCCTGATTCAATCTTAACAAATACACCGAAGTCGACTATGCCTGTAACTTCACCTTCAAGAACGTCTCCGACTTGATATTTATCAATAAGAGTCGCTTTTTCTTCGTCCTCAGCTCCGGTACGCTCAGAAAAGATAAGCTTTCCTTCTTTTGCATCCGCTGTAATGATACGTACTGTAAGAACCTTTCCAACGAGTTCTTGAAGCTCTTGTAAAATACGGTCCTTATCGCCGTCTGCAACACGAGGATAGTGTTCTTTTGCGAGCTGGCTTGCAGGAAGGAATCCTTGAATTCCTTGCCATGAAATTATTACGCCACCTTTGTTTGCCTCTTCGACAGGTAGTGTGTAAATTGTTTCTCCCGCGATAGCTTGTTCCGCTTCTCCCCAAATAGCCGCTTGACGAGCTTCTTTGAGCGACAGCTCTATATAACCCTCGTGTCCGGACAACTCAACAACTTTCGCTGTAATAGTATCACCCATGTTTGCCTTGCGGAGAACGTCAGCAGCATTCAAATACTCACGACCGTAAATGATACCTGTACCAAAAGGTGGTAGGTCGATATACACTCGTCCGCGACCTATGGCAACGATTGTCCCTTCTATTAAATCACCCTCTCTTGGCGGTGTCGGAATCTGTTCAATAAATTTTGCCATCGAACTCTCTGGATCGATGATTGCGTTTATTGTAGGTGTTGATTTTGTTTCTTCTTCTTCGATTTCCGTTTCTTCCTCCGTCTCTTCTTCTTTGATTGCTATTTGTTCTGTTTCTGACATGAAAATACTTTGTAGAAAATGGGTTTGCGGTGGGTCCTGAAGTGTTTCCACTTCAGTGTTAGCCCGCTCGCGACTTCTAATTCCATCTCTACCAATGTGTTTAAAGAGCATAACAGGGAAGTGAGATATTGTAAATAAAAAATAGGGCATCCTGTTTTAATAGGATGCCCTTAGTTAGTAGCATAGTTTTTTCATTTACTGCTACCGTTCCGAAGAATGTGGCGGTTCGAAATTGTTTATATAGGAAGCAGTTTCCGGAGATTGTCTGAACCTCCTTTTATCACTCAAGTGACCGACGCCTTCGTCGTCGTAATAATCACTCAAATCTTCAGATAGATCTTTTTTATTTTTTACCTTTTTTTCTTTCATCTCCTGCCTCCTTGTTTGTCTTTCTTTTTCAAAATCCTCATGGTATCTCACATTGAAATATAACGAGATGCTTCTATTGCAAAATATAGCTCCGCAACAGAGCAGTTGTCAACAATCGCAACGTGCATAAAGCACCTTTTGTTTTCCACAAAAGTTGTTGCACCGCGCGCATTTGTGCTAAAATATAAAAATATATGGTCATCACACATCACGGAGGACAATGCTTTAAAATAACTTTCGGAGATTTAACACTTGTGTTCGATCCAATTGCAAAAGGAGCAACACTCCCATCTGTACGATTTGGTGCTGACATCGCATTCGTGTCGCGCAATCATCCGGACATGAATGGCATCTCTGAAGTTTCTTCAAATGGCAAGAAACCGTTTATTATAAATGGTCCCGGAGAATATGAACGGTCAGGAGTTTCCGTGCAGGGATTTCTTACAAATAGTCAATATCAGCTTGGGGCAGGCCAAACAAACATTTTGAATACAATATATATTGTTGAGCTTGAAGGAATGACAATAATGCACTTGGGAGCAATGTCCGACACAATGCTACCTCCAAAAGCGCGCGAAGCTATTGAAAATATAGATATACTTTTTGTTCCTGTTGGGGGTGACGGTGTACTTAACGCATCCGAAGCCAAGAAACTTTCAACAGTTCTCGAACCGCACATTATTATACCGATGCATTGGAGTGGTATGGGTGAACCCAAAGCTCTCGATTCTTTTTTACAGGAAAGCGGTGACACATATGAAAAAGTCGATAAACTTACCATAAAAAAGAAAGATATGGCAGAAAAAGAAGGTGCTATTATAGTTGTAACCGAATGAGGTGTATTATTATAATCAGATATGAGTGATTTTATACAAAAACTAAAAGCAAAGCCGATACATGTGCGAGAAAGCATCGCTCTCGGTACGGCTATTGGCGTGACCGCACTAGTTACAATAGTCTGGATTACAGGCACTCTAACATCGACTGGTCTTTTTGCTCCAATGCTTTCACCGTCAGTTGCATTTGAGAAAAACCAACAAATGTTTGCTTCAGTAGTGACTGCTCGTGGAGATAAAGAATCTTCAGATTTGGTTGGGGCTACGATTGTTGCAACTGAACAAAAAGGAAAACAGACACCGCGGTTACAGATTGTTGAAGTTGGTCATTCGTTTCAAGGTCCTGCAACGTCGACAGAAGATAGGACAGTGATACCATTTTAAAATTATGACAGTGGATAAAAACGAAAACGAGAACGAGAACAATAGTGTGCCTGAACCTAGCGCGCGCATTATTGAACAGAATATTACTTCCGAGATGCGTACTTCGTACGTTGACTATGCAATGTCTGTCATTACCGGTCGAGCATTGCCTGATGTACGAGACGGATTAAAA
>UOEV01000064.1_pt1 | contig 13137 bp, 13 predicted proteins | sample 1989421 | NCBI WGS metagenome assembly UOEV01 (sample SAMEA4712198, study PRJEB27164) | hydrothermal vent metagenome | biome: marine basaltic hydrothermal vent biome; feature: marine hydrothermal vent; material: mineral | place: Pacific Ocean | collected 2011-06-14/2011-07-23 | depth 1691 m
GGAATGACAATAATGCACTTGGGAGCAATGTCCGACACAATGCTACCTCCAAAAGCGCGCGAAGCTATTGAAAATATAGATATACTTTTTGTTCCTGTTGGGGGTGACGGTGTACTTAACGCATCCGAAGCCAAGAAACTTTCAACAGTTCTCGAACCGCACATTATTATACCGATGCATTGGAGTGGTATGGGTGAACCCAAAGCTCTCGATTCTTTTTTGCAGGAAAGCGGTGACACATATGAAAAAGTCGACAAACTTACCATAAAAAAGAAAGACATGGCAGAAAAAGAAGGTGCTATTATAGTTGTAACCGAATGAGGTGTATTATTATAATCAGATATGAGTGATTTTATACAAAAACTAAAAGCAAAGCCGATACATGTGCGAGAAAGCATCGCTCTCGGTACGGCTATTGGTGTGACCGCACTAGTTACAATAGTCTGGATTACAGGCACTCTAACATCGACTGGTCTTTTTGCTCCAATGCTTTCACCGTCAGTTGCATTTGAGAAAAACCAACAAATGTTTGCTTCAGTAGTGACTGCTCGTGGAGATAAAGAATCTTCAGATTTGGTTGGGGCTACGATTGTTGCAACTGAACAAAAAGGAAAACAGACACCGCGGTTACAGATTGTTGAAGTTAGTCATTCGTTTCAAGGTCCTGCAACGTCGACAGAAGATAGGACAGTGATACCATTTTAAAATTATGACAGTGGATAAAAACGAAAACGAGAACGAGAACAATAGTGTGCCTGAACCTAGCGCGCGCATTATTGAACAGAATATTACTTCCGAGATGCGTACTTCGTACGTTGACTATGCAATGTCTGTCATTACCGGTCGAGCATTGCCTGATGTACGAGACGGATTAAAACCGGTGCACCGTCGCATTCTTTACGCAATGAAAGATATGGGTCTTTCTCCGTCTGCAAAGTTTCGAAAATCTGCAACTGTTGTCGGTGAAGTGCTTGGTAAATACCACCCACATGGTGACACAGCTGTGTATGACGCAATGGCAAAAATGGCGCAGACTTTTGCTTATCGTTACCCGCTCGTATTAGGTCAGGGAAACTTTGGGTCTATCGACGGGGATTCGCCGGCGGCAATGCGTTATACCGAGGCAAAGATGTCGCGCATTAGCGAAGAACTTTTGCGTGATATTGAAAAAGACACTGTAGACTGGAATCCAAACTATGATGCTACGCGCAAAGAACCTCAGGTTTTACCAGCAGCACTACCAAATCTTTTATTGAACGGCACTCTCGGTATTGCTGTGGGTATGGCTACAAAGATACCTCCACACAATTTACGAGAGGTTGTTGAAGCGACGTTACACCTTATTGATAATCCAAAATCGACCACTGAAGATTTGCTGGAATTTGTAAAGGGTCCTGATTTTCCGCTCGGAGCAGTGGCTTTTAACAGAGAAGATATCAAGCATGCTTACACAACAGGTAGGGGAGGAGTTGTGGTGCGTGGAGAAGCAGAGATTGTAGACGGTAAAAAAGGGATGAATATTATTATTTCTTCTATTCCGTATCAGGTAAATAAAGCAGACCTTATATTACGAATTGCGGATTTGGTTCGCAATAAGAAAATTGACGGTATTAGGGATTTGCGTGACGAATCTACAAGCGATATTCGTGTAGTCGTCGAGTTAAAGGGCACGGCATATCCACAAGCTGTGTTGAACTCTATTTATAAACATACAGAGCTTGAGAGTACTTTTCATTACAACATGCTCGCATTGGTCGATGGAATTCCGCAAACACTTTCACTAAGAGGCATGCTGGAAAATTTTGTGTCGCATAGACAGATGGTTGTACGTCGTCGTACAGAATATGATTTACGTAAAGCTGAAGACAGAGAGCATATCTTGATAGGCCTTTCAAAAGCACTTGATCACATTGATGAAGTCATCGCCATAATCAAAAAATCAAAAGACGTTCCAACAGCTGGACTGGCTCTACAAAAGAAATTTAAATTTACAGAACGACAAACTACAGCGATACTCGCTATGCGTCTCCAAACCCTCGCCGGTCTTGAACGCAAAAAGATTGAAGACGAGCTCGCGGAACTTCAAAAACTCATAAAGAAATTAAAAGAGATTCTTTCATCTGAGAAAAATATTCTTCGTGTAGTAAAGAAAGAACTTTCCGATCTTTCTGAAAAATATGGTGATGATAGACGCACGAAGATTATTAATGGTGGTGTAAAAAATATTTCAATAGAAGACCTTGTTCCGGATGAAGAATCCGTATTGGTTATTACTCGCGGTGGTTATGTGAAGCGTACCAATCCAAGCGAGTACAAACATCAAAAACGCGGAGGCGTTGGAGTTGTTGATATTTCTACAAAAGAAGAAGATGTCGTGATGCATTTCCTTGTTGCAAATACACACTCAAACTTGCTCTTTTTTACAACGTCCGGGAAAGTGTACCAGCTTAAAATGTATGAGATTCCTGAGGGAAGACGAGCTACAAAAGGTAAGAGTATCATGAATTTCTTGCCACTTTCAGCTGATGAATGGGTGACGAGTGTACTTGAAATGCCAAAAGGCGCCGCGGTTGATGCATCAAGTGTTGTGCTTGTAACACGTAACGGTGTCGTAAAACGAGTTGTAGCAAAGAGCTTTGCGGATGTACGGAAGTCCGGAATTATAGCGATAAATCTTAAAAAAGAAGATGCGCTTATCGCCGCTGATATTTCAGAAGATGGAGACACAGTGTCTATCGTTACAAGTAAAGGTCAATCAATTCGTTTCGAAGCGGAAGATGTGAGGCAGATGGGTCGCACTGCGGGAGGCGTAAAAGGAATGGCTGTTAAAAAAGGTGACAAGGTAGTTTCGTCCAGTGTTATTTCTGCAGGAGCAAGAGGGTCTTCTTTGTTTGTGATAACTGAACATGGTTATGGAAAGCGTACAATGTTGCGCGAATACAAAATACAAGGACGTGGAGGTTCCGGTGTTAAAACCGCAGATGTTACAACAAAAACAGGCGAGATTATAGGAGCAACCGTTTTTGGAAACAAACTAGATGGCAGAGAAATCGTCGTTGTTTCCAAGAAAGGTCAAGTTATTCGTACCGGCGCGAATGAAGTACCCGCCCTTTCACGCGCAACACAAGGAGTACGTATTATGAAAATGCGATCCGGAGATTCTATCGCCAGCATGGTAGCGTTGCAACAGGCTCCGGAAACTTCGTCCGATTAAAATACTTTGAACACATAAACAAAATGCGCACGTAATTGTATTAAATGCGAAGTGCAGAGAAAGCTGGCTTGCGGGGCGCGGGCTTCGCCCGCGCCCCGCAAGCATTCTCAAAACACATCTGTAAGAAAATAAGTACAATTACCACAAACGTGGCAACAAACGCTTGCAATTTATTTCCTCGTGAAGGATTTATTAGACGAGGAGTGTCATATGTGGTGGACCAGTACATAGGGTTGCTATTTTTTAAATAATGTGATTTACTTAAATATACGTGAGTTGCGTGGCGGGTTGCCGACACCTCCTTGTAATCGTCTTGCTTTTTCTGAAAAGTATCCGCTTTGCAACATTCACCAACCTCTCAAGAGCATTAGCTTTTGAGAGGTTTTTTTGAGTTGTTAATTATTATGTATACACATATACTCGTGTGCTGGTATACTAAATATACTAATTTTAGACATGAGCACAGGTATGAATTTTACGGATCCAAAAAAAAATGTCCAACAAATGGGTTTGCGTGCTGGAATGAAAGTTGGAGATTTTGGAGCCGGCTCAGGATATTACGCAATATCCGCAGCATCGATTGTAGGGAAAGATGGTCGTGTTTATGCAATAGACGTTCAAGAAGATATTTTAAAACATGTTCGATACATGGCTGAGCAAGCTCGTTTACATAATATAGAAACCATATGGGGTAATTTCGAGAAACCTCATGGTGCTAAAATAAGCGACAATGTTCTTGACGCGGCTATACTTTCAAACACACTTTTTCAGCTTGATGACAAAAAAGGAGCTCTTGTTGAAATTAAACGCACGCTCAAATCGGGTGGAATATTACTTGTTGTTGATTGGGCGGGAGCATACGGTGGAATAGGTCCGAGTGCGGAAAATGTAATTCCCGAGCATCGTGCAGAAGAGTTGTGCGCTTCTGCCGGTTTTAATAAAACGCAAACATTTGTACCCGGTCCTCATCACTATGGGCTTATCTTTTCTGCATCATGAAAAACATCTCTTTATTTCAAACATTGTTTATCGGTGCGTTTGGACTTTTCGCGCTCATCGGTATTTTTGCATTTTCAACGTATTCAGGTTCGTCTTCAAGCGAAAAGACAATCGGAGTTGTTACTATCTGGGGCGTACTTCCAAAATCTTCTGTACAGCCAGCGCTAACAAAAATGGTGCAGTCCAATCAAAAGCTAAAAGATATTTCATACACATCTAAAAATCCCGCAACTTTTGAAGCAGACCTAACAAAAGCTATTGCAAGCGGAAGCGGTCCGGATCTGATACTTATTTCACAAGAAGATCTCGCTACGCTTACAGGGGAAATAAACCCGATTTCATACAATACGTTATCGCAACGTAAGTTCATGAATACTTTTTCAGATGGCAGTGCAATATACCTGAGAAGCAATGGCATATATGGGTTACCTGTTACTATCGACCCTCTTGTTTTGTATTACAATCAAACTATATTAGTTTCATCAGGTATTGTGAGCGAAGCGTCTACAACGTGGGAAATGTTGACCGGTTGGGCTCCAAGAGTTGTAAAATTAACAAAAACGCATAATATCTCTCGAGCGTTAATATCACTTGGAACATATAGTAACGTTCACAATGCACGCGGTGTACTTTCGACACTTTTTTTGCAGGCTGGAGTACCTATAGTTACATTAAATACACATGGTGGATATAAGATTTCTTTAAACACGGCAAATGGAGCGTCTTCACCTGGTGAGTCTGTGTTGCGTTTTTATACGCAATTTGCAGACCCGACAAAAGTGTCATATACATGGAACACAACCCTTCCTGATTCACAGCAAGTATTTATACATGGAGATAGCGCCTTGTATTTGGGATACGCTTCCGAAGCTTCATTTATTGCAGAGGCAAATCCTAATCTCTCATTTGACATTGCTCAGGTACCGCAACTCCAAACAGCTTCGTTTAAAACAGACTATGCAAAAATCTATGCATTTTCAGTACCGCGCGGAAGTAGAAATGTTTATGGAGCACTTAAGGTCGCTTCGCTTTTTATAAACCCGGCTAACGACAGACTGGTGGCGCAATCTTCAGGTACGGCACCGGCACTGCGCTCATTGCTTGAAGCGGCACCAAACGATCCTGTTTCCGCTGTTGTTTATCCGGCAGCTATTATGTCGCGCACGTGGCTATCCCCAACGCCAACGATGACCGATAATATATTTTCGCGTATGATTAAAGATGTTGTAACGGGTAAAACATCTATTGCGCAAGCGCTAACAAACGCAGAACAACTTATTCGTTCAGCACTTCCCGATATAAAGACAAAAAAACCAACATAATCATGCAAAAAACAATCTCACACGTCCGCAAGTTTTATATGTTTGTATTTACAAGTATGTTTATATTGCCGACAATGGCTTTTGCCGCAGATAGTACGGGGTTGAAAAATCCACTTAAAGCAAATTCAATCCAAGAATTACTTACCGCGGTACTTAGTTACGTGGTTCAAATCGGAACTGTGGTTATTGTTCTGATGATGGTTTGGACAGGCTTCAAATTTGTGCTTGCAAAAGGGAACCCGACCGAGCTTCAAGGAGCACGCAAAATGTTGCTTTGGACAATAATCGGAGCACTCGTTATACTCGGGGCACAAGTAATAGCAATGGGTGTTCAGAGTACCGTAACCGCAATTTCATCATCATGACTTTTGCGCAATACGTACAAACAACAATCGGTGTTTTCGGTTCGGTCGTTATACCGGCACTGTTTACGCTCGCATTTCTTTTTTTCGTATACGGTATTGTTAAATACTTTTTCTTGAGTGGTGATAGTACGAAACGCACAGAAGCGCATTCGTTTGTGTTATGGGGTGTGCTCGGCATGGTATTATTATTTTCAGTGTGGGGACTTATTCATTTATTGCTCGTAACCTTTGGTATTTCATGAATCAGTACATAATTTCTCGAGTTCAAAAAAGTATGCTACTTGCAAAGACTATTGTTTGGAGCGCGTTGGTTTTTATTTTAGCGATACCGTATTCTTTTGTCCATGCTGATGCGGGGTTACAGCTAGGTGTTACAGGTGGCGACAGTTCTGTGCAATATGGTTTTGGTCTTTCTCTTGGAAAGATTTTAGGTATAGGAGGTTCTTCTATTAGTCCCGGAACAAATGGAGTTATAGGTATTGGATATACGATACTGGGTCTTATAAACCAAGTGCTTGTGCCTCTTTTGTTTGCGATAGCGTTCATTACTTTTTTGTGGGGTGTTTATAAATATTTCATAGCTGAAGGGTCTTCAGAAGATGGACAAAAGAAAGGTAAACAGCTTATGTTGTATGGTATTATCGGTTTCTTTGTGATGGTGAGTTTGTGGGGTCTTGTAAATGTTGTAGCAGATACCTTTGGTCTTACGGGTTGGGCTGCTCCGGCGCTTCCTTTGTCATATTGATATTTAAATTATGAAATCACGAATTTTATCAATAACCGCTTTTCTGGCAATGCCTTTTCTGGCAATGGCAGCCGCTCCGGATCTCACAGGTGTCTTTTTATATGAAAACTCTTTCGTTACTGTTGTAAATCAGATAATAGTGCCGATATTGGTATCAATCGCATTTATATCTTTTATTTGGGGAGTATATAAATATTTTATTGCGGGGTCTGCAAGTCCGGAAAAAAGAAAAGAAGGAGCATCATTTATTATGTATAGTGTTATTGGATTCGCGATTATCTTTTCAATATGGGGATTGGTAAATCTTTTTGCCGGATTCTTTGGGCTCACAGGGTATCGAGCGCCAGCGTATCCAACACTCTAAAAACAGAACCTCTAAACATTGCTAGGTATTGTACCAGTCCACCACATATGGCACTCTTCGTCTGATAAATCCTTCACAATAAATTGCAATAGGGCAACATGCCGAAACTTTGTTGCGGTCGAATTGAGTGAGGTTAAACCTCACTCACTTTAATTTGTTAAATTGCTTCATTTGGTTTTTATTTAGGAGAGTATCAAATGTATGTGAACTTATGCAGGCACAGTTTTTCACCACAGTGATTCCGGGTCAATGCGCACGGTAATATTTGGAGGAAGTCTATATATCTTTTGCGATAATTCCTGAGCTTCGTCACTCCATTTTTGTATATCAATATATTTATATACGATTGTACGCACAACTTTATTTTGTGTTGCATATCTGTCTGGAATCTCGATGCCTGTTTTTGGTTTCAGCATAGACTGTACAAGAGCAGTATCTTTTTCGATTTTTGTTATCGAGCTTTCAATTCGTATGGTTACAATATGTCCGTACGGAGGATAGTTTAGCTGTTTACGCATCGAATCTTCCTCTTTAAAAAAAGCATTGTCTAGCCGGTTTTCAAGTGTTGTAAATATTGCGTCGTCCGGCCGGCGAGTAACAACCGCGACCTTTTCCGCTCTCTCTGTTAAAGAAAATGCAAGTCGAGCAAGTCTTTCTCGCGTGCGCCAAAAAGGTAACGCAAGCAGTGAATCGGCAGATGCGACAACCGCAAGCGAAATTGGGTTAGATGGATTAAGCCACGGAATGAGTGCTTCGGTGCCGACAATGATAGTTCCAGGAATATCGAATTTTGTTGAGGCACTGCGTGCGTCACGAGGGGTGCGGATTGTGTTCGTGTCAAAAAGTACAAGCGGAGCGTTTGGAAAATTGTTGCGAACTGCTTCCGCTATTCGTTCAACACCTACTCCAATAGGTATAAGGTTCCAGCTTCCGCATTTGTCACATAGAGCTTTTGCGTCGATTACTGTGTCACCATTTGAGGAACGGAATACTCTTTTTCCGGCGACTGTTATAAGCGAAAGGGGACGTCCGTCTGTTGTACGTACTGACGTTCCACAATCACGACATATTACAGTACTTGCATAACCTCTGCGCACAGCGAATATAGCAGAGCGTCCGTGTTGTTCGTGTGTTGATTTAATGATTGATAAAATTTGCTCGGGTAGAGCTTTAAAAGGTGCTTGTGTAATTTTTTTGCGCACATCGAATATTTTTATAGGTGATGCAGATATACTTTTTAGTGCAGAACCCGGTTTCGGTCTAATCTCCATACGTAGCGGATAGTCACCGATTGTGGTTTGCATCGAACGCTCGTGTGCTAATGCGTTTATTGCAATGCGAGTGTCAATTGGACTTCGTGCAACAGTTAGATAGCTGTTTGCACTTTCGCGCTCGATTATTATATGAGCCAGATGCGGAATTGGTATGAAAGAATATTTAGGTGTCGTTATAATTATGTCGGCGTCTTTTATTTTCTTTAGGGAAGCTAGACGCTTTTTTTGTGTAAGTGCCCCGGTAACAACAATCGCGCTCGGAAAAGTATCAGCAAATCGGTCAATTTCAACAGCAGTCGGTACAACAATAAGAACAGTGCCTTTTGTGCAGGATATTATTTTTTTATATTCTTCAATACGCAACGTGTACGTTTTTTCACAAAAAGAAAGAGAATGACCAGTGCCTGCGAAAAGTTTCTTTGGAAATCCGTGCGTGAGAAACGCTTCAGGTATCATCTCTCGCAATATGACGCCCATAGGTAAAAGATGATACGTCGCTGTTTTTGTGAGCGCGATGCGATAGCTCTTTGGAAGAATTCCTGTGGTGGTAACCGCTCCGGAGCGAAGAACAAAAGGAGCTGTCTTGATTGATTCTTTTGCGTCTCGAACGCTTGTACAAGCAACAACAATACCCGGTACCGTTTTTTTTCGAAGAGGTACTGATACTATCGTCCCCGGTAGTACGTATTCATTGAAACGATATGACAATGCTCCCGCCGGAGCAAAACGTGCGAACGGAATAACATCGATTACGAACATATTTTGTATATTATAAGTGTATTGTATATACGGATGACTGGTCTGAAACTACAACGGTTCCGTCTTTTTCGGAAGCAACTTTTGGTGATATGCCGTGAAGCACTCGTGCAAATGTTCGCGGACTGCGGGGGTCCAGTGAAAGCGCATATAAGTTTTTACCGACAAGCACAAGAAAGGCATCAGTGTGTTTGGGGTATGCGAGAATTGCGGTAGGCGGTATCTTTGGCGAGTAAATTATTGTTGGAGCGCATGTACCGCTTGCACACAAGTATACGGGCGGAGTACAAGACGGCGTTGTTGTAGGAGTGGCGATTATTGTTCGTTTATCTTTTGATAATGATACAAGAGTGCATCCGTTTGCAAGTACAAGCGGTTTGTCGATTGTCGGAAGTGTTTGATTTTCGATATACGAAAGAGCTGTTTTTGCTTCGGCACCTTTTAGGAGAGTTCCTGAAACAGCTTTCGGCACCAACAGTGCGCGGACTTTTATGTTTTTATTATCCGGAATAGTTACAAGGGTTGTCCACGGGAAATAATTTTGTGATGTTACGAGAACCATATGAGTGCCTGGCACTAAAGGTATTGAGAGAGCACTTTTGCTACTTTCACCGCGAGGAGCGTAATCCGTAAATACGTGTGAGTGTTCCGGCAGGTTAGTGATTGTTAATGAACGTGTCTTGATAAGCGAAATATTTGGACCGATACGATACCCCGCGTTGTATCCGATAAAAGATATTATTGCCAGTACAATTATTACAAATGCCGTTGCAACCCATGAGAGTGAAAATTTTGTGTTATGCGACATATTATTTATTCAAAAGTATCTATATCGGCTCCAACGCTTTGTAGGCGTTTAACAATGTCTTCGTACCCACGATTTATAGTGTACACATTGTGCAAAATAGAATGACCTTCAGCTCCGAGCATTCCGGCGACAAGCATTGCTCCGGCACGTAACACGGGAGGACATATCATTTCTGCGGACTTTAGATGGGTGGGCCCGGTGATTGATATACGGTGCGGGTCATGCAGAAATGTTTGCGCTCCAAGTCGGTCCAGCTCTGTGTAGTAAATAGCGCGTTTATCGTATACCCAGTCGTGTAGCATCGTTGTACCGACTGCTTGCGTTGCTATAACGGCAAAGAACGGTAGGTTGTCCATATTTAAACCGGGATATGGACGTGGATGAATGCGCTCGGGGAAGGCGATCAACTCTGAAGGTTTAATCGAAATATCCACTAAATGTGTTATGCCGTTTTCTGAAAGTCCGACATCTGTTTTTGTAAAAGAAAGCCCCATCTTTTTAAGGATTGTGAGTTCGATTTCAAGGAAGGCTATTGGAGCGCGTCGAATAGTTAGTGAGGAGTGTGTCGTGATTGCACTTGCAATGAAAAACATACTGTCTATAGGGTCTTCAGCGACGCTGTAAACAATATCTTTCTCGATATTTTGTATTCCCGTTACTGTAAGTCTCGTAGACCCGATACCATCTATTTTTACTCCAAGTTTTTCTAAAAAACCGCAGAGTTCCTGCACTTGATAATTTGCTGATGCGTATGCAATGGTACTCGTCCCCTCTGTGCAGGCAGCGGTAAGAAGTGCATTTTCAGTTGCGGTGTCACTTGATTCGTAAAGTATGAGTTCTGCAGAATGAAGTCCGCTGTGTGTTATGTGGTGTGTATTCGGAAGTGTCTCTATAGAAACACCAAATGTAGCAAGAGCATCCATGTGTGGACGAATTGTGCGCGTACCAAGCGCGCAACCTCCGGCGTGCGGAATGTCAAATGAGTTTAATTCATGTAAAAGGGGACCTATGAATAACAAAATACTACGCGTTTTCATCGCAGATTCGCGGTCGATTTTTTTGATAGAAAGTTTTTCCGGTCTATTTAGTGTAAGTGTTGTGCCACTCCATTTTGCAGTAACTCCAAGCGAACTGAGAACCTCGATTAATCTGTGCACTTCCTCTATCCGTGACATATTTTTTAGTGTAGTTGTGCCGTGGTTTAAAAGAGACGCAGCGAGCAATGCAACCGCTCCGTTTTTTGAACGGCTTGTAGTAATCTCTCCGGAAAGAGATTTGCCTCCATTGATACTAAAATTTAAACTTGTCGGAAGCGACATAAATGCATGATAGCACAGCACTACATACGTGGCGTAGTACGCAAAATCGAGTTATGATAATCATGATATGTCATTCTTTTCACCCTTACTCGGTATTGATTTAGGTACAACGAACGTACTCGTGTATTTACCGAATAAAGGTGTTGTGTTAAACGAACCGTCAGTTGTAGCAGTTTCAAATGAAAATAATGAAGTCCTGGCTATCGGTAAAGAAGCAAAAGAGATGATTGGTCGTACGCCGGATTCTATCATCGCTTACCGTCCGATGAAGGATGGTGTTATTGCGGATTATCGTGTAACTGAAGCGATGCTTCGATATTTTATACGTAAGACACTTAAATGGAAGCCGTTTCGACCAACTGCGCTTGTTTCTGTGCCTGCAGGTGTAACTTCAACAGAAAAACGAGCTGTTATTGAGGCAGCGGTGAAAGCCGGAGCAAAAGACGCATTCGTTGTAAAAGAACCTATACTTGCTGCAATAGGGGCGGGTATTCCGATTCATGAACCTATGGGAAGAATGGTTGCAGATATTGGCGGTGGAACAATTGATGTTGCGGTGGTTTCTTTAGGAGGCATTGTTGCTTCGACAAGTGTGAAATGTGCAGGCAACAAACTCGACCATGCAATTATTGATTATGTAAAAAAGCGATACAATCTATCAATTGGTGAGCGTATGGCAGAAAATGCAAAAATACAAATAGGTTCAGCTGTGAGTGTGTCTGAAGAAGAAACCATTTTGATTAAGGGGCGCGATTTGGTTTCCGGACTGCCAAGTACAATTGAATTGTCAACAAACGAAATAGTAAACGCGATGAGTCGTGAATTACGCGAAATGATGAGTGCCGTGAGGAAAGTTTTGCAGGAAACGCCTCCGGAGCTGGCCAGCGATATAATAGATAATGGGATTATTTTAACAGGAGGGACATCGCAATTAAAAAATATGTCAGACCTTGTGTATCGACGAACAGGTGTGCAGGCGTCTCTTGCCAAAGATGCGTATTACTGCGTTGCGCGAGGCACTGGTGTTGTTTTGCAACACTTGGATACTTACAAAAAAAGTATCGCGGCAAAACGATAGATTTCACGCGTACGTGCGATTAAAACACATGTGTTGTGATAGTATGCTTGCGAGATACAGTATGGGCTCGTAGCTCAGTTGGTAGAGCGCCGCATTCGCATTGCGGAGGTCAGGAGTTCGATTCTCCTCGAGTCCACAAAATATAGAGGACAGCTTCAATGAAGCAAAAAGGTTTTTTAAGGTGCGATTATATTTTAATTTTTTGTATATCGCTTAATGTTGTCAGCTAATGTTGTGTCGGGTGGACCTGAGGGGGATCGAACCCCTTACCTCATGCATGCCATGCAAGCGCTCTACCAATTGAGCTACAGGCCCTTTCAAAAACATCTTACCGCGACTGCTTCAGTGCCTCAAGGTCGGAAAGCACTCGACGCACGTCATTTGTTAGTACGTCGAGTGCTTCTTCTTGCCTGGCGCGGGTTACAGAATCACGTTCATCTTCTTCGGACATTTCGTCAATGTCTTCACCGATTTCGTCAATGTCTTCTGAAATCTCGTCAATATCTTCACTGACTTCTTGGAGTTCACGTGCGTTTCGATTTACGGTCAGCTGAATGAAAATTGCAAGATATATTGCTTCAAGCGAGACTGTTGTCGTTAAAACCAATAGCATTAGTTGCCAAGACATAATTCCAAACAAAGACAGCGCAAAGAAAAAGATAAAAATAATTGTATGTACAACAATAGATGAGATGGAACCAATCCATATAATTAATTTATCAATCGGCATTTGCTCACGTCCTTGTGTCGGCGCTGGAGTAGTCATTACGATTATCGGTAACATGCTCTTGCATGCCACGCAAGTGTGTCTAATTTTTTATTAAAGATAAAACGATAAGGATTCGATTTTGCTTTTGATGAAAAGCAATTTATAGAGGGTAGTTTGTGTCTTA
>UOEV01000004.1_pt1 | contig 13110 bp, 15 predicted proteins | sample 1989421 | NCBI WGS metagenome assembly UOEV01 (sample SAMEA4712198, study PRJEB27164) | hydrothermal vent metagenome | biome: marine basaltic hydrothermal vent biome; feature: marine hydrothermal vent; material: mineral | place: Pacific Ocean | collected 2011-06-14/2011-07-23 | depth 1691 m
ATAAAAACCAGTTATATTCAATTCTCACTTTCGCTATAGTTACTTTTATAAACTTTTTTCTTTTATGAATTATGAATAATATGAACAAAATAAAATTTATATGTATAGATTTTCAAAAAGATTTTTCTTCAAAAGAAGGGAAAGCTTATAAATTACGTCCCAGTGTAGATTTTGTTAAAAATATTCTTGTGCCCTTTTTTAGAAAACACAATATTAAAGTAGCTGAAATAATTTCTGACTATAGGGCACCTCGTTCTGGATCAACTAGAATTTGTCTTCCAGGTGAAAGTGGCTTTGAATCAGAAATTCCATCCGATGTTAAGTTAAAAAATGTCTGGATTAAATCAATGAATTCTCCTCTATGGACAAGAACCAATTGCGGAATTGGTAATAACAAACCAGGTATTCCATTTCAAGATACAGATGGTTTTGGAAAATGGTTGAACAATACCATTGGAAATCCAGACGAGGTAGAAGAGGTTATATTATTTGGTTTAACTATTGATTGTTGTGTTTTATCTACAGCACAAGAATTATGTTGGAGAGGTTATAATGTTACTATTCTTGAAGAAGGAGTAGATACATATTCTGGAAGTCAAGAAGAAAAGAAGTGGGTATTAAATAATGTACCGTTAAAAAATTGGGCTAAAACTACTAACTGGTTGTCGCTACAAGGGAAACTCTAAAAATTTCTTTTGGAACGGTGCGCCAAATTTTAGCTCTTCTGGGAATATAACAAGGGATATGATGCTACGAAGTCTTGCAGACTTCTCCACCCAAATTTGGCTACGCGAAACTTCTCATAATCCCGATGTTATGTACAATATTACTCAGAAAGTTAATTTTATATAGAAGCCTAACTATTTTTATTTTATGAAAAAAAGAATCAACCAAATTTTTACTGGATTAATCGCGATTTCATCTTTAGTGAGTGTTGCATTATTATGGAAATATAATTTCATCTTAACTATTGTCCTTATTATTTTAGCAACACTTATGTTATTGATGAATAAGTCCAAGCAAGAAATGAAGACATTTATTTTTTGTGCATTTTCTGGTGCAATAGCTGAAGCATTTGCAATATTCTTTGGGGCTTGGACTTACGGAAATCCAAGTTTTATTGGAATTCCAATTTGGTTGATAGTTTTGTGGGGAATATCCTCTGTATTTATGGTTAGGGTTTATTTGTTTTTTAAAAATTAACTTTCTTCCGTCATACTGTGCTTACGAAAATCAAAGATTTTCTCCAGAATTTTTTCTTGCAGAAAAAACGTATAACAAGGGATAAAAGACTCCGTATTACGGTCCTCACCCAAATTTTTCTTCCACTTCGTTTCAGAAAAACTTCGTATACCCCTGATGTTATATGAGATTTAATTAAATAGTTTTATGACATCAGAAAAACCGCCCGAAAATTTTAAAAAATTTCTTACTGAGAAGCAACTTGAATTTAAAATGAAGGTTTTGAATAGATTTATCGACTTTCGTAATAATTACATTGATGGATTACCAAAAAGAAAAGGTAATGCCAAAACAATCGCATGATATGAGCCACACGAAATATAAATGTCGTGGTATTTTTTGTTGACGTGAAAGCAAATATTGCCCATTTACTTAACAAAGGCGTTATTACTAACCCTAAAGCTATTCAAGTGGGTGAAGAATTCATCGATTATGTAGCCAACAGAGATTTCTCAAAACTTTCTACTCAAGAGGACATAGACAGAGTCAATGGAATACTCGATTACCTTATCAATGTAATTGTCATAAAATTATTTTGATAAAACTCTGCAGGTTTACTTTTCCGAGTTCCTACACAATGTAATGGGGCAGGAACCCATTTTCATTTCATTAACTTGCATTTTGATTAAACGCTTGTTACTATATCAATATATATTGATATATATGAAATACACCTGTAAAACAAAATCAAACGAGAAACACCTATCAAATACCGTTAAGTTCTTGAAAGCCGTTTCCGATGAAAACCGGCTTAAGATTATCTGTTTTTTAAATGCAGGCGAACGGTGTGTTTGCGAAATTGTTGATTTCCTAGGGCTATCCCAAAATCTTGTTTCGCACCATTTGAAAGTTTTACGAAAACAAAATGTTCTAAAAACAAGAAAAGACGGGGCGAAGGTTTTTTACTCAATATATGATGAACAAGTTAGAGACAATATAAAGTTTTTCAGCTCATTAATTTTAAAATCATGACTAAACAAAATATTAAAGTTTTAGGATCCGGATGCGCAACTTGCGAGACTCTTTATAATAAAGTTCTGGCAGTTGCAAAAGAAATCGAACCGACTACGGAAGTTGAGTACAGCACAGACATCTCAAAAATTGTAGAATTAGGTGCAATGTCAAGCCCTGTCTTTGCTATTAACGACAAAATAATAACCGCAGGAAGAATACCTGACGATGAAGAGATAAAGACTGCGATTTTAGAAAATTCAAAAATATAAAATATGCTACTTACACAATTTGCCCTTACGATTATAATAGTTGGATTTGTAACAGCCGGACTTCGTATTCGTTTTGATAGATTTTTTGCAATTCTGTTATTGTTGTTTCTTTTTGGTTTCGGTATAAAAACCTCAATAAACGTGTTTCTTTGGGTAATTGCTCTTGGAGCACTGACGATAATCTTACAAAATAAAACAAAAATATATCAATTACCAAAACAAAAAAAGATAAAATTATTTTTAATTTCTCCAATATTTGCACTATTTGCATCACTTATAGGTAGCGTTTTGTTTGAATACACAACGTCAAATGTATTGATAATTACGCTTGGAATACTTGCGATACTTTATGGAGCAAGACTTGTCTTTATACATTTTCAAAAACACGAGCTCGAATACGTAAAAGCGAATCCTATAATTTCAAAAATATGCGGTTTGGCAGGCCCGTGGATTAGTGGGTTCTTTATAGGGTTTGTCGGAACATCTTTTAAGTCGTTAAAAATACCGTTTGCAATCAAAATAGGGAAAATGAATGCAAAGCAAGTTTACTTGGGCAACACGATTACAGCGTTCTTTGCTTCATTGTTTGCGATAATTTGGCATTACATATTAAATCAGACAAACACAGTATTCTATGAAAATATGTTACTCGGATTAGCTACATTTGCAGGTATTCACTTTGTGTATGAGTTAACTGAGATTGTTTTTCCGGATAAATGGAGAAAGTCTTTCCAGATTCTGATAGGAATAATTTTAATATTTGTATCAGCAAAAATATTTATGCTGATAAACTAAGGCCTATGTCCAACAAACACATTCCCAAAAATCTATCAAACTTAATTATCGCCATTATTATAAATATCGGCATAACAATCTTTGAATTTACCCTGGGGATCCTGTCAAACAGCTTGGCGCTTATCTCAGATGCATTTCATAATGCCACAGACATATCATCAATCATTCTGGGATATATATCTGAAAGGGTGTCTACATTTCCAACCAACAGTGAAAAGACATATGGATATAAAAAAATAGAGTTTGTTACGGCTTTTGTAAATAGTTTAATTTTACTTATTGCAACAATTTATATTTTTTATGAAGGCATTTCCAGACTTTTTACACCTACTGCGGTATCGAGTATCCAAATGTTTTATGTCGGTATATTTGCAGTTATAGGTAACGGTTTTGCTACATGGATTCTTTCTAAAAACTCTGACCGAAATATAAACATAAAAGCCGTATGGCTACATTCACTTCAAGATACACTAGTATCTTTTGGTGTCGTTATTGGAGCCGCGATTATTTATTTCACAGGATGGAATATTGTTGACCCAGTTATTTCCATATTGATTGCGCTGTTTTTAACAAAAAGTATTTTTTATCTTCTTAAAGAAACATTGAATGCACTACTGGACTCTGTTCCTTCAAATATAAAATATGAAGAAGTTCGCGCTAGCCTAAATGCTATAAATGGCGTCGTAAATATAAACGACCTACACATATGGTCCGCAAGTTCAAATACTCCCATACTTTCCGCGCATATAAAGATAGAAGATATAACAAAATTAAATGACGTGTTCATTAAATCTAGAAACGTTCTCCTAAATAAATATGGAATTGTGCATACAACATTGCAAATAATACCGACCGGTACCGAAGATAATAAAGACCCAAATTTTAAGTACTGTAACTAATATGCATCTTATGAAAAATTCAATTAAAAAATCCGCCAAAGCGTTATTTAATATGGTCCCTATTCTTATAAGTATTTTATTACTTATAGGATTGCTTGACTCATTTCTATCAAAAAATGTATACGAAAAAGTATTCGGACACGGAACATTTTTAGACTCAATTATAGGAGGTTTGTTTGGAAGTATATCTGCAGGTGCACCTGTAAATAGTTACATTTTAGGTGGTGAATTCTTGAAAAATGGAGTTGGATTAACTGCCGTTACGGCTTTTATTGTAACGTGGGTTTCTGTCGGTGTTATTCAACTACCAATTGAAGGTAAGATCCTTGGAATGAAATTCGCCGTGATACGAAACATATCCGCTTTTGTTTTGGCTATTTTTGTAGCTCTTATTACAAGCTTCATAATAAAAATCGGCGTATGAAAAATAACAAATCTTGGTACTTCTTATTGGCGATATCACTTATATATCTTGCATTATTTTGTTGTAATTCGGCAATATTTTGGTCAAGCTTTAATTTTTTTATAAAAACACTCATTAAGATTATTCCTATATTTGTCTTTATTTTTATATTGATGGTCTTCGTAAACAAATACATCGACAACGATTTTATAATAAAACATCTGCGTGGAAGTAAAATAAAATCATGGTTTTATATAATTATTGGCGGAATTATTTCTACAGGACCAATGTATGTTTGGTACCCGCTTCTTAGTGATTTAAGAAACAAAGGAATCAGCAATGGGGAAGTGGCTTCTTTTTTATACAATCGCTCGATAAAGCCTGCATTTTTGCCGATTATAATTCTTTATTTCGGTATTACTTATACTGTCGTTTTATCAATCGTAATAATTTTAATGTCTTTTGTTCAAGCCTTGCTTGTGGAGTTTTTAATGTCATTTAGCTTAAATAAAAAATGAGTATATTTTATCCATTTTCATGGCTTGCAAATTACATAACATTTAACCTTTTCGCACTGGAAGCCGGTTCTCATTTAGCCGATTCTGTACAATTTTTCTTTTACGATTCTTTTAAAATTGTCGCTTTGATTTTGGTTATTACTCATGTAATGAGTTTGCTACGATATTATTTACCTGTTGAAAAACTGCGCGACTTCCTTACACAACATAAATTTTATGGCCTTGATTATTTTCTAGCTACAATTTTTGGAGCAATTACTCCATTTTGTTCCTGTTCATCGATACCTCTTTTTATAGGATTCATTGAAGCTGAGATACCACTTGGAGTAACTTTTTCTTTTTTGATAACGTCTCCTCTTGTAAACGAAGTCGCTCTGGCTCTTTTTATAGGAATGTTTGGGCTAAGGATTACAGCATATTATGTTTTAGCTGGAATACTGGTTGGAATGGTAGGCGGTTTTATTATAGGGAAACTTCATTTGGAAAAATATGTTGAAGATTTTGTTTGGAAAATGCAAAGCAAAAAACAAATGCCCGCACATAAAGAGCTTCCGTTTTCAAAAGTTTTGAAAATAATTTCTATCGAGGCGCTCACAATAACGAGAAAAATAATTTTCTATGTTCTTGCCGGAGTTGGACTTGGTGCTTTTATACACGGATATGTTCCTCAAGGTTTTTTTGAAAAATATCTACAAAAAGCCGGCTGGTGGGGAGTGCCGTTAGCTGTAATTTTAGCTGTACCTCTTTATTCAAATGCGAGCGGTGTCATACCCATTGTTGAGTCTCTGGTCAGTAAAGGAGTACCTATCGGAACAGCGCTCGCTTTAATGATGGCAATCGTCGGCATATCATTACCTGAAGCATTAATACTGAAAAAAGTTATTAAATGGCAACTGCTGGCAATATTTTTTGGGATAGTCACCATTGGAATAATATTAATCGGCTATTTCTTCAATGCGTTTCTTTAAAAGAAATTTATAAAATCAGACCTCGCGTAAAGAAAGATTATTTTTTATGACGAAAACAAAATTGCAATGACTGATTGTAATAAATAATATGAAGTACTGTTTTAGTATATAATTTATACTCTATATTTGTTTCTTTTAGAAAAAGAAGTACACTCTAATTTAGATTAGTTCAGTAGTATTGTTGATTTGAAAAAGGAGATTGTTTTCTAAAAAAGCTCCGAAATGGAGCAAACTTTAAGGAGGAATAAAATTGAAATTCTACGATAAACTTGTTGTTGTTCCACCATCGGCGCATATTATGGACCGCTTTGAAATGATGACTTCGGCTCAACAAATTGAATTGTGCGGGAGGATCTGTTACAAAAGTGAAGATAAAATTACGCCGAGTTCGTCTAAAAAGTTTTCAACCGGCATGGTGGAGAACAAACACAATTCCGCTTTGGAAATGGCACCTGTAACTCTGTTGGTAACAGTAGAATTTGATAATTACAGAGATTCTGCTTTTAGTGTTCATCCATTTCCTATTAGAAAACTTTTTGAGATCATTCCCAAATATCTCATAATTGATAAATTAAGCAGGTGTACATATCTTGTTTCCGGAACGATTCGTTCTTTTCGTGAGCTGGTTATGAGACATCCCGAATGTGAGATTGGCTGGATTTTTGTCGATAATTTACGTAATACCGGATTATTCGATGATATTGTTACCCCTAAAACAGATGTTCCGATTTCAGCTTGTGTTGACCGCCTTAGCATCGAACAGATTGACGATTTGTCAGACAGTTTGCATCTTTACCACCGGCATGTAGCTGTTAAATTTATTGTTAACAGAGCTATATCTCACGAGATTGTCCGGCACCGTCCATGTTCATATCTGCAGGAAAGCCAAAGGTATTGCCGGTATGGCAGTGGAAGATTCGGAGACAGGGTTACTTATATCAAGCCAATGTTTTTTCTTGAAAACAGTAACGCCTACAAACTTTGGGAAAAGGCAATGCTTGATACTGAACAAATTTATTTAACTCTCATCAATGAAAAGAATGAGAATGGCAAAAATAAATACACAGCTCAAGCAGCCAAGACTGTTCTGCCAAATTCATGCAAGACAGAGCTTATAATGCTTGCAAATCTTGTGGAGTGGGAGCATTTCTTTTGTCTCCGATGCGGAATGCCTGCGGAACCATCTATGAGGGAGGTAACTATTCCTCTTCGTGATGAGTTTCGGAGAAAATTTCCTCAGCACTCATTTAACAGGCGCATGCCTGAAGGGTGGATGAAAAAGTAGCAATTATTTTACTTCTTCACTTCAACAAAAGCCTTTGTCTTTAGACGAAGGCTTTTTTGTTTACCGAATGAAATCATTTTGAAAGAAAGTCGTTATTTTAAAAGAAATGTAACCCAACAATCCAATCTGTAATGTCGGCGTAAGCCCCGTCTTTATAATTGGAATGATTGGCATATTGCTACTATATATCCATCGTAAAGTACTTAGCCCGTACCACTCATTAAATATAGCTACAGCGATTCCTATTATAAAAATAAGCCATGCCTTATTTTTTAAAAATTCAAAATAAAGAAACGGGAGTGATATTATCGCAATCAATAAAGCATCAAATAACGAAGCTCTTAATAAAATAAATTGTGTTATTTCGCCACCCTTATAATTTAAATACAAAAACGAGTGTAAGTTTTCCCAAATAAAATTCATTATGAAAGCAAGTAAAAATATATAGAATATTCTTGGAAATTTTATCTTCTTCAAAAAGTTAATCGCCGATTTTGTTTTTATTATCTCCACAGTAAAAATTATATCAGAAAAGATAACACTCTCTTTTAAGCACGTGCTCAACATTATGAATGAGCAGGGTTTTGTATTGTGTTATGCTAAAAGCATATTCGCATTTTGCAGGAAATGTTATGGATTTTTTGCTATGAGATATTGTTAAAAGATTACCGGATTTACATTTTAAATTTTATTTAAAAAATGAATACATTTTATCTACGAATACTAAAACCTCTTCTGTTTAATTTCAAACCGGACACTGTACACGCAATATTTACCGCAATAGGGGAGTTCGCAGGTGGTTTTTCAGGCACAAGATGGATTTTTGGTATGATATACGGATACAATGGTCCTGATATTAGCAAAACAGTTGACGGAATCACATACCGCACTCCTATTATATTATCGGCAGGTTTTGATCCTGACGGACGTTTAACACGTATATTACCAGAGCTTGGTTTTGGTGGTGAAGAAATCGGTTCCATAACAGCGAACACTTGTTCCGGAAACCCGCATCCGCAACTAACACGATTGGTCAGAAATAAAAGTATTATTGTATACAAAGGACTTCGCAACAAAGGCGTGGATGCACTTATTAAAAAACTTTCTCACACGCCACGCACACATGGGTTTGTGCTCGGTATTTCGATAGCTCGCACAAACGATATTTCAGCATCTACAGATGTCAATTCCGGCATAAAAGATTATGTCGATTCGTTTAGAAAGCTTGCTGACTCCGATACCGGAGACTACTACACAATCAACATTTCATGTCCAAACTCATATACAGGCGAGACCTTTATAGAACCGAAACTTTTGGCTCAACTTTTACCGCGCTTACGCGAAGTTCCTTGCAAAAAGCCGATATATTTAAAAATGTCTATTAATATCCCTTGGAGTCAATTTTCAGAACTTCTTGAAATTGCGGATAAAAACAAAATCCACGGAGTTATAATAGGGAACTTAAATAAAAATTATGCGGATTTGAAATATCCTGAAGACGCACCAAAAAAATATCGCGGTGGACTTTCCGGAAAACCGACTTTTGAGCTATCTAACGAACTGATACGAAAAACTCGAGAAAAGTATGGAACGCGATTTACAATAATAGGAACCGGCGGCATCCTCTCTCCTGACGAAGCTATGGAAAAATTCAAAGCCGGTGCAGACTTAATACAATTAATCTCCGGAATGATTTTCGAGGGACCGGGTCTTATAAAAAAGATAGGTATTCGCTACGCACAAACACGTGGTAAAATGCATACATAATGTCTAAAAAACCAGTTTTGTTATCCGGCATTAAGCCGACAGGGGATTTGCATATCGGAAATTATTTCGGTGCAATGAGACAACAGGTAGAACTTTTCAAGAGCGGTAAATACCGATGCTTTATTATGGTCGCTGATTATCATGCTCTGAACACAATGCAAAATGCCGAGGAAATGCGTCGACGCACAAAAGAGCTTGTGATGGCATATATTGCCATTGGGCTTGATCCAAAAGATGTCGTACTTTTCAAACAGTCTGATGTTCCGGAGCACACGGAGCTCGCTTGGATTTTTGACACAATCACAACAATGCCGTATTTAATGCGTGCCCACGCATACAAAGATGCTGTTGCAAAAAACAAAGAAATCAATGTCGGTACTTTCAACTACCCAATGCTCATGGCTGCGGATATTCTCATCTATGACACTTCTATAGTTCCGGTTGGAGCGGATCAAAAACAACATATTGAAATTGCTCGCGACACAGCACAAAAATTCAATCATATTTTCAAAAATGATTTATTTGTACTTCCAAAGCCATACATAATGCCTGATGTTGCAACTGTGCCGGGTATTGACGGTAAAAAAATGAGTAAGAGCTACGGAAATGTTATTCCTCTCTTTTCCAGTCGTGAAGAATTGACAAAACAGGTAATGAGTATCGTAACTAATTCCTCAGGAGAAAGACCTGAAAACGTTTACAAGATTCACAAACTCGTTCGTAGCGAACAAGAACTCGATTTAATATATTCTGAGCACGAAGGCAAATACAAAGAGCTAAAAGACATGCTTGCAGATGATTTAAATAACTATCTCGAACCTATACGTGAAAGGTATAATAAAATAAAAAATGATTACGAAATTGTAAACGATATTTTAAAAAGCGGAGCGGAAAAAGCACGCGCAGTAACAAAAGAAAAAATACGTCTAGTAAAACAAGCGATTGGCGTACTTTAAATTTTAATTAGCAACTAAAATAATATAGTTATCAATCTAAATCAAAAATAATTATGTTGTCGTTTAAAAAAATAAAAACTCTCAAAGTTTAATTCAAATTTTAACAAACATTGTTAGGGTGTAAGATATTTTTTAGTTTTATACAAAAATTAAAAAAGAAGTTAGATTTCTGCACGTCCAGATTATCTATCGATATATGGAAAAATGACAGAGATACAACTTTTCCTTTTATGGCTAACTCCCTATTTTCCTCTAACAAAAATGTTACAATTTATTTATAATAATAAACAGATTATAAAATATAGAAATTTTCATACTTGTTTATGTTATCAATATAGTTAGTCTGCTTATCTTAAAACTCTAATTTCATGAAGAAAACGTTTCTTCTTTCAAGTTTTGCTCTACTCCTTTATATATTTTCTGCTGTTCCTGCTTTTGCAGCAACAGAATCAATCGCAATAGTCCGAGAAAACTGTGCTCTTAAATCTATACCTACTGCTAACTGCTACACATCACTTTCTGCTTGGGAAGCTGGAGAACACAGAGACTTAGTTGCTTCTGATGAGATAGCCATAGCTCAAATAGAAGGACCGTGGGCTAATCCTGATACCACACCCGTGGTAATAGACGGCTGGAAAACTGATGCGACTCATTATATTAAAATCTACACTACCGGAGCAGCGAGGCATAGTGGAAAGTGGGATGATACTAAGTATCGGTTGGAAGTAGGACATACCACAGCAATTAAATCTATGGAAGAATATGTTCGTATTGATGGATTACAAATATCAATGAATTTAAATTACCAATCTTCAAAAGTGGGATTATTGATAATTCCACAATCCACACCTGCTGAAGTTCGGGTTTCAAATAATATTATTAAAGAAATTACAAATTATGCTCTTGCAGGAATTGACGCTCATTACCTAACAGGATCTCAATTGTGGACACTAAAAGCTTGGAATAATATTGTTTATGGCTTCGGAAGTAGTAACGGAAGAGGTATTTATTTGTCTGGAGATAATTGGACAAACTATGTGTATAACAACACTGTTTATGACAATACGACTGGTATTGAAGCAAGTTCATTGAGTACAACCATATTAAAAAACAACATTTCCTCCAATAACACCACTGACTACGTCGGAACCTTTAACTCCTCCTCCGACTATAATACATCCTCTGACGCCACCGCTCCGGGGACAAATTCAAAAATAAACCAAACAGTTTCCTTCATTTCCAAAACTTAGGAAGCGAAGACCTCCACCTATCTTCCTCTGATACCTCTGCTAAAGATGCTGGAACGGACCTTTCCACTGATGCTAATCTTGCTTTTACAACTGACATCGACGGAGATACAAGAACAGCACCGTGGGATATGGGAGCAGATGAACAAAGCGGGAGAACAACAGTAGACACCACCGCTTCCACAATCTCAAGTGTGACTTCATCAGCTTCAGCAACTTCAGCCACAATAACATGGACAACAAATGAATTAGCTACATCACAAATAGAATATGGTTTAACAACAAGTTATGGAAGTTTAACAACAGAAAATACAACCACAGCAACATCACACTCAGAATCTATAACAGGTTTATCAACAGGAACAACTTATCACTATAGAGTAATATCAAAAAACTCATCAGCTAACTCAGCAACATCAGGTGATTATACATTTACTACAACTACGGTTTCTGACACCGCTGCACCTACTGTACCAACTAACCTCACAGTCACACCAACATCTTCTTCCCGAATCAACCTAACTTGGACAGCTTCTACTGATGACACTGCTGTAAAAGGTTACAATATTTATAAATGTGCAGGAATTTCTTGTACACCAACAACATCAATAGGAACTTCTGCAACTAATTCATATTCTGATACAGGACTTACTGCTAATACCACTTACACTTATGCTGTAAGTGTTTATGATGGGGCGGGGAATGTGAGTGGACAAACGAGTGTGGTGAGTGGGACAACCAAATCTACCCAAAGTCTTTTATGGAGTACGACTTTTAATTGTGATACAGATGGTGACACAAGTAATGGAGATACTGATTGGTTGCGGTATAGTGATCCTTTGGTTTGTGATGGAATTAAAAAAGGGGGTGATTGGACAACATCAGAAGGGCACGTGGTGCAAATAAGAGATAGCGCAAATAATCCTAGTGGTGGTGGTGGGAAAGGTGAGCTAAATTGGGTTGGTGACGGGACGAACAATGATGGGGGCGGGCTTGTTATCCCACTTAATAAGCCACAGTCCGAAGTATGGGTTCGTTGGTACCAAAAATATCAGCGTGGCTTTAGTTGGAATTCGACAAAAGGACTCCTTTATACAAAGACACTTTATTTTAATATGGGGAATGATAGTTCTTTTAATACTGGATTCCATGGATCGGATGGATGGCAAATAGAAGCTTACAATGATGTTCCTCAGATTCATTATTTAAATTCGGGTGGCTGGAATAGTGTAATGAAAAATGGTGAGATGGGTGCTGGAGGATATAGGAAATCAGATGGGAAATGGCATTGTTATGAAATTCATGTAAAAAGACAAACATCTGGAGCTAATGGGGTTTTCGAGTTTTGGTCGGATGGTGTTCTTGTGGGTAAAATAAATGATATAACATTTAGAGGAACAGGGTTATTCACAAATTTTTTAATTCCAAGCAATCAAAAAACTGTTGCTAATGGGGGTGATATGCAAGTGTTAATAGACGATATCGCCATTTCCAACACAGGCTACATTGATCCAATCGGTTCAACTCCAACTTTAGACACAACCCCACCAGCCCTATCTTCCCCATCACCCACAGAAACCCTAACAACAGGAACAACTTCAACAACTCTTTCCGTAAAAACAAACAAAAACGCAACATGTAAATACTCCACCACCAGTGGAACAGCTTATGCTTCAATTCCAAACACTTTTACCACCACAGGAGGAACAACTCACACACAAAATATCACAGGATTAACCAACGGAAACACATACAAATATTATGTAAGATGTTCAGATACATCAGGTAATGTAAACACAAATGATTA
>UOEV01000058.1_pt1 | contig 13034 bp, 14 predicted proteins | sample 1989421 | NCBI WGS metagenome assembly UOEV01 (sample SAMEA4712198, study PRJEB27164) | hydrothermal vent metagenome | biome: marine basaltic hydrothermal vent biome; feature: marine hydrothermal vent; material: mineral | place: Pacific Ocean | collected 2011-06-14/2011-07-23 | depth 1691 m
AGTTGAGTGATATCTGACCTCACTCAACGAATTAATAAAAAGCTCTCCGATTTCCGGAGAGCTTTTTATTAAAAATAATATTAAAGAATTATTCTGCTCGGCTATTATTTATTATAATGTACTAACATCCGGTAACATTCTCTTTAATGTATGCAATAGCGTCATCAACAGTATCGACAACATGTATCAACTCACGGTCTTTCGGGTTTATCGTCTTAAACTTCCCGAGTAGATTTTCATCAAAAAACTTAAGTAGAGGATTCCAGTACTCGGAATTAAAAAGGACAATAGGAGCCCTGCGTATCTTACCTGTTTGTACAAGTGTGACTATTTCAAAAAATTCATCAAGCGTTCCAAAACCACCCGGGAAAAATATAAATACTTCTGAAGCAAACGTAAGCATGACTTTACGCACAAAGAAATGGTCAAACTCAAATTTTTCAGTTAAAAATTTATTTTCAGATTGCGCGTTTGGTAATCTGATATTTAGACCGACTGAGACACCGCCTGCGTCATACGCTCCTTTATTTGCAGCTTTCATGATACCTGCACTTCCTCCTGTAATAACAGCGTATCCTTCGTGTGCCAGCTTACCAGCCAAATCTGTTGCTGACTGGTATACTTCATCTTCCAATGTACTTCTTGCTGAACCAAAAAAAGTCACAGCGAGAGAATATCGTCTGATAAGATCGAACCCCTCAACAAACTCTGACATTATTTTAAACACTCGCCACGGCTCTACATGATTTGGTTTACAGACGAGCTGTGGAGCGTCATCAGGAACACTCGTATGTCCTTCCGCTATTGCACGAGTAAGTCTACGTGCTGTTTCGCTATTTGGATTCTGTGATGGTGGTGTTAAAAGGTCTTCTTCATCCATGGAATTTTATATAAGTCATAATCTGGTAATAATTTCTTATTATACGCGATACGCGCAATAACTTCTGCATGTGCATAAGCACCTCCAAGCGCATTATGTGGTTTCTGCTCTTTAGGTAACCCACAATACTCAAGTGCAACGTTTAGACTAATCGCAGTATGCTTGCGAGCAAGTGGTGGAACAATCCCCTTTTCTGTCATATGTAGCCAACACAAAGTGTGTGTATCTATCGTACGAAATGGAAAAGGAAATGCGATACCTGCGCGAGCGCAAGCCGACGAAACGAAATCCCTGTCAAAAGAAGGGTTTTGTCCTGCCAACGTTGAATCATTCGGTCGATCAAACGCCCACGCCAAAAAAGCTTTAACGAGCTCTGCTTCGGTCTTTTTTACAGGTTCAATTATTTCCGAACGCGAGAAACCATTTACAGCAAGAGCTTCATCGTCCACGTGTGCCCCATCCCACACACGACATTCATCATAAAATTGATTGGACGGTTCATTAAAATCAAGCGCTCCGATAGAAAGAATAGAATGCTTCGCAGGAACTATTCCGCTTGTTTCAACATCGAGTACAATCATGCATCTAAGTATACCTTAATCACCGAAGACCTTTACAAGAAGACGCCGGCGTATATCCTTTCTCTCGTGCTTTTTGTGCAGAAGCAAACCATATCCTTGTTGCTTTCGAGAGATGCTTCGCACCGCCACACCATGGAAAATAATATTTAGTACCCTTACTTGAAGCGACGACTTGCCCTCCGACCGGAAGCGTTGTCTTTTGATTTCTTTTAACCATCAAAGTACTTGTTGAAAGAGGTAGCGTCTCTATTATCACGCTTCTCTGCCCCGCTTGCTGTTCAAACAACACGCCCATTCCAAATCCCGTGGCAGTTGCAAGTAGTAAAAGTACAACAACAAGTACATCTCTCGGTATATGAAAAGCAACGCCAAAAACGCCTTCGTGTCGAAAAGTAGCTACCAATCGCTTGCTTACCTCACTAATATCTGATATATTCATTGCTACAGGATAACATTTATGGCACATACTAAAGCAGGTGGATCAGCAAAGAACTTACGCGACTCAAATCCGAAATATCTCGGAACTAAGCTCTATGCAGGAGAAAAAGCTCGCCCCGGAATGATTATCGTGCGTCAACGTGGTACAAAAATCGAAGCCGGTAAAAACGTAAAAGTCGGCAGAGACCACACACTATTTGCTGTTGCCGAAGGCACTGTATCATATCGTGACATGCGTAAGCGCCGTTTCAACGGACATATCATACAAAAGAAAGTTGTGGATGTAAGCTGATATAGCTTACATATCTATTATCTACTACATTTACATAATTCCGTGGCACCAGCCACGGAATTATTGCTTAACGGAACAAAATAAAAAATAAACTACTTACGACAAAATAATCAGAATCGTACGTTTATTTACTAAACCGAAGCTTTAATAAAAAAACAATGTGCGAGACCAGATAACTTAATGATTACTAATAGTTTAGTATTACAACTCTTTTAAGCTGTAATCTTGTGATTGAGTGAGGTTTAACCTCACTCATCGGATATTTTTGAGCAGTGCAAAATCCGTTTTTGTTTTGTCATATCATATAGGTATATATACTAAATTACTTTAGTTATCTACCTCTGTACTGTGGGGTAATATAAATAAAAAAGCACACGTATTTTTCGTAACGAATGCTTTTTTTATATTAAAAGAATATGAACTATTCCCTATTTTTGTTTATATGCGAAGCTACGCATATGCAACACTTCCTTATGCTTGGGCTTCCACAACAACAGAAAACTTCCCGAAATCGTCACCATGCACAACAGGAACATCAAATGTGCCTACTTCTTTAATGGGCTGTTCAAGACGGACGGTATCTTTAGGAAGCTCAACATGTGCCTGCTCTTTAATAGCGGACAGTATTTCAGGAGTACCGATAGCATCGTATAAGTGCCCTTTTTCATTTACCTTTTTAGTAATAACGATGCGTGATTTCGCAAGCGTATCCAAATTTTGTTTGATAAGCTGATTTTCAGCCTCACGGAGTGCTGTAGTCTTCGCTTTACGACTATCTGCCACTTTTACAGCTGATGTTGTCGCAGGAACGGCAAGTTTTTTAGGAATAAGAAAATTTATTGCGTGGCCATCTGTCACCTCTACAACATCATGTGCGTGACCCATATCCCGCACGTCTTTCGTTAAAATTACTTTCATATAATGAATATATCCTACCCTCTTGTTCAATGTTATGCAACTTTTCAATTAAATCGTTTCCATACTCCATCAGAAACAACCGATACTTCATCGCCAGACATTTTTACCGCCGACTGATCATCAATAGCATAAACGGGAATGCCGACTTTTTTGGCAAATTTATTTGCGTATTCAAAAGTTAGTTCTGGGAAATTATTATTATTTATATGAGGCTCTATCGTAAAATCAACAAGCGAAAGACCTCTATTATTCATGTTCAGAATACCATTAGTCTCCTCAGCTAACACTTTTTCATCCGGAGCATTTATTATCGGAGCCACAACCATGCTACCTGCACTTGCACCAACATATATACGTGTTTTAAGAAATTTCGGCAATACGTCACTAAAACCTGATTTATCAAACCAATACATTAGATGATACAGATTTCCACCGCCAACAAAAATAATATCCGCACTTTCAATGCGTTTTTCCCAGACATTCTTCGGCAATGCAGAAACATCAACAATATCGATTTCTCTAAACCCAAGTTTTCTACAGGAAATTAAATCATCAATAAGCCAGCTTTTATCCCCGTACTCGATATTTGAAGCAGTAGGTATAAATGCGACCTTCAACTCACTAAAAGAATGCCCTGCAAGCTGTTGCAAAGCATTCTCAATTGTTTTATTTGAAAGACCACTTGATGTAAGTAATAACCGCATTACTTATTTATTCTTTACTTACCTGTCAATAAAAACTGAACCGCGCGAGACATTTGAGGATCACGTCCTGCAATGAAATCTGCTTGCGTACGTCCGACTTTAATATCCGATGTCAAACCGCCATCGGAGATAGAACGTCCGGACGGAGTAAGCCAACGCGCAACAGTGACTTTTAGTGAACCTCCATCGATATTTATAAGCTCCTGTACAGAACCCTTCCCAAACGAACGTGTACCTATGAGCGTAGCGACATGATGGTCTTGTAACGCTCCGGAAAGAATCTCCGCCGCGGAAGCGGAACCTTGGTTGATAAGAACCGCAACTTTTGTTCCTTTTGGCAAATCGTTATATCCAATACTTCGATGCACTATATTTGCTTTTTTACCTTCATAGTCTTCTGTAACTATTACTTCACCTTTTGGCAAAAAATGACTTGCAATGTCTACTGCCGCATCAAGATACCCTCCAGGATTGCCACGCATATCTATTATAAGTTTTCTTGAACCGGACTTTTTAAAAGCTGTAAATGCTTTATCGAACAAATCCGCTGAATTCGCCGTAAAAGTGTAAAGCGCAATATGATATGTGCCGTTCTTATGATTAAGCCCGTAATCAATTTCAGGCACTTGGATAACTTTGCGCATTACCTTTATGTTAAGCACTTTCCCTTTGCGCATAACGGTAAACACAACGTTTGTTCCGCGTTTACCGCGAATAAGTTTTACAGCCTTATCTGCGGACATTCCTTCTGTGGAATGTTTATCTATACTTACAATTTGATCACCTGAACGAATTCCGGCAAGTGCCGCAGGAGTACCTTTTAGAGGAGCAATGACAGTGAGAATGCCGTTTTTCACACCAATCTCCATTCCTACACCTCCAAAACTTCCTGTAATATCTTGCTTAAAGACTTTGGCATCGGAAGGTGGCATAAAGATTGTATAAGGATCGCCATACGAAGCAGTGAGACCAGCTATCGCTCCCCAAAGCTTTCTCTTTGTATTTGGAATTGTTGATGAAGCATGAGTTTCTACAAATTTTGTTTTTAGCACATTCCAGACTTGCCAAAAATCTGTAAGGCTTGCCGAGTTATCTGGCGTAGCATCAAGAGAATTGCCAATAAGTGGAAGATGCGCCACCAGTGTATCCATCGATGCGTTTGCTGGTCTCATAAAAACAGCTCCGGCAACAAAACTTACAGCAACAATAACGGCATACGAAATAGCACGACGAACCATAGATGAGGAAGGGTGTGAAATATTAGACATAATTCATGCAGTATACATCACATATGCATCGAAATGAAAATGTAAATAGGTGGTAAAACTTAAATCTCGTTACTTTTAAATACATTTTTGCATGATACACATTGCAACCCACACAAAATTGCGTCCAAGTATCAATACATACAAATTATGTTGTTGCTTATAATTAAGCGCATTTCATGAAATGGTATACTGATACGCACCTATGATATGGAAAATATTTTCTAGGAAATCGCACGCAGTTACTTCTGCGACATCGATATTCTTAACAAATTCACTTACAAGAAAAAAGGAACGTTTTGTCCCTATTAAACCTGGTATAGTTACACTGTATTCTTGCGGTCCCACCGTATACAGCAAAGTACATATCGGAAATCTGCGTGCTTATATTTTCTCAGATACGCTCGCGCGTGTTCTGAAACACGCTGGCTACCGCGTACACCGCGTTATGAACATAACAGATGTCGGGCATTTGACGAGCAACAACGATGACGGCGAGGACAAAATAGAAATCGGAGCGAAGCGCGAAGGCGTTTCTGCACAAGAAATTTCAGAAAGATACACTCGCCTCTTCCTCGACGACCTTGTAGCACTCAATGTCGACACACACAACATTACTTTTCCACGAGCTACAGAATACATTAAAGAACAAATCGAGCTCGCACACGCACTCGAGGAAAAAGGTTTTGCATACCGTATAAAAGATGGACTTTATTTTAATACTGAACGTTTCCCAAGTTACGGAAAGCTTGGTGGCTTTTCCAGTGCATCACTCAAACCAGGTGCGCGAGTAAAAATAAATCCGGAAAAACACAGCTCTGCCGACTTTGCTCTTTGGAAAAAAACGCCCATCGGAGTTACACGCTTGCAAGAGTGGAATTCTCCGTGGGGGCGCGGTTGTCCCGGTTGGCATCTGGAATGCTCTGCAATGGCGCGCACATTACTTGGTGTGGAAATAGACATACACACCGGAGGCGAAGACCTAGCTTACACACACCATAACGCGGAAATAGCACAATCTGAAGCTGTAAGCGGTCGCACTTTCGCTCACTATTGGCTACACAATGCGTACCTCACAATGAATGGCAAAAAAGCTTCGAAATCTCTCGGAAATGTTACATACCTTTCTCAGATAATTGAGCAAGGTATACACCCTCTAGCATTACGTTATTTTTTCCTTCAAGCACACTACCGCACTCCCCTTTCATTTTCGTGGGACGCATTAAAAGCTTCCAATGAAGCACTTGAGAGACTTTGGCGCGCTGCGCGTAGAGTTGCCGATGATTCTGAAATGTACGGTAAACCTTCTAAATATCAAAAAAGTTTTATCGCTTCAATGCACGACGACCTAAATACATCACACGCTCTCGGCATTCTGTGGAAAGCCGTTAAAAGTGAGGACGTCTCCCCTGCTCAAAAATGGCAGATTCTGGTTGATGCAGATGCACTTCTTGGGCTATCACTCACAAAACCATCTACAGTGCAGAGAAACGTACCTCTTAATCAACTTCCGAAAAACATACTTGATATCATCAAAAAACGAGATATCGCAAGAGACGCAAAAGACTTTAGCACAGCAGACACTCTCCGCACAAAACTTCAGAATCTAGGATACAAGGTAAAAGACGGAGAAAATGGGACTATCATTTCCAGCAGATAGCACAAATACATAAATTAAAATATCCAGTATTTAAAATACTTTAAATCAGAGATAAGTGCCGTAGTGAAAACACAGTGGTACAATGAAAATTGTTATGGCAATCAATCGAATTCCCCCGCAAAGTATCGAAGCCGAACGAGCGCTTCTTGGTGCATTACTTTTAAAGCCGGAGGCAATGCACGACATATCCGATATTGTGCGCGGTGATTCGTTTTATGCTGAAAAGCACAAGCTCATTTTTGAAACAATGCAAGAGCTTGTAAATAAAGGAGAACCTATTGACCTACTCACTCTTTCTGCTCGACTTACAGACCGCAATCTACTGGAACGAGCTGGAGGCAAAAGTGCTATTGCGGAGCTCGCAGCCGCAACACCATCACCCGGCAATATCACAAACTATGCTGAGATAGTTTCTCGCAAACACTTGATGCGCACTCTGATTGAAACTGCGTACCAAATTACAGAAAATGCATATGACGAATCGCGCGAAACAAACGAAGTGCTTGATGATGCTGAAAAGCAAATATATGCTATCGGAAATGCAACGGCAACACACAAGTTTACAGCTATCTCCGACAAACTCACAGACGCATGGGACCGAATTGAAAGTCTTTCAAAACAAGACGCCGGTATACGTGGAGTGCCGAGCGGGTACCCGGACCTCGATAATCTGCTCTCCGGTTTCCACCCTTCCGACCTTATTATTCTGGCCGCGAGACCTTCCATGGGAAAAACATCGCTGGCACTCGACATTGCCAGAAACGCAGCTGTGCGAAATAATACGCCTGTAGGTATTTTCTCACTTGAAATGAGCGCGGAACAGCTCGTAGACCGTATGCTCGCCGCTGAATCATATGTAAACTCTTGGAAATTAAGAACAGGCGGTGTGCGTGATGAAGAAGATTTTTCACGCATACGCGATGCTCTTGAAGTACTTTCAAAAGCACCGATATTTATTGATGATAAACCCGGGAATAATATTCTGGCGATGCGCGCTGTAGCACGCCGTCTAAAACGTGAAAGAGGTATCGGTCTTATTGTGGTCGACTATCTTCAACTTATGACACCTATCGGAACGAAAGCGTCAGACTCGATGGTGCAACAAGTAACAGAAATATCTCGTTCTCTAAAAAGTCTGGCGCGTGAACTCGAAGTCCCCGTAATTGCGCTATCACAGCTATCACGTGCGGTTGAACAGCGCGGTGGCAAACCACGCCTGTCCGACTTGCGCGATTCCGGCTCTATAGAACAAGACGCTGACGTTGTAATGTTCATCCATCGTGAAGACAAAATGCATAAAGACCAAGAAAGCGACCGTCCAAATATTGCAGAAATTTTAATCGAAAAGCACCGCAACGGTCCAACAGGAAAGACCGAGCTATACTTTGATGAAAAACGCACAACTTTTATGCCTGTCGATAAAAGTGGTTATGGAGACCTTGCAAACGAATTTTAATATCAATAAAAAATATGACTAAACGCCCTATGATAGAATGGCTCGGCTGGTACGGTGTAACCGCCACTATTCTTGCATATGCACTTGTAAGCTTTTTAATACTTTCTCCAACAAGTCTTTTATATCAAGCGCTCAATTTTACAGGTGCCATAGGTGTTACGATAGAAACATATTATCGTAAAGACTATCAACCATTTTGGTTAAATCTGATATGGGCATTTATAGCACTCATTGCTATTTTGTCTATCATTCGTAGTTTATATGCATGACACAATTAACAGACTTACGAGCGCATTTGAACGCTTCCCCGGAATAGGACCTCGCCAAGCAAGACGATTTGTTTTTCATTTACTTTCAACTCCTACGAGAGACCGTGCAAATCTTTCAGAACTGATTGGCTCTCTTGATAAAGACGTACAACAATGCCCTTCATGTTACCGATTTGATACCTTTACAGGAAATGTGTGCCGTTATTGTAGCGACCGATCTCGTGATGACACACTTTTGATGATTATAGAAAAAGATCAAGATATAGTTGCTATTGAAAGGGCAAATTATTATCGCGGGCGATATTTTGTACTTGGAGGTGTATTAACGCTTTCCGGAAAAGGCATTATTCGCCAGCGCGAATTATTACAAACAATTAAAAATCGCCTGGAAAGCGGTTTGAAAGAAATTATCCTTGCACTCTCTGCAACTTCTGAAGGAGAGTACACTGCTGACCGCCTACGTGAGATATTAGCTCCATATCGTTCAAGTGTGCGCATTACAATACTCGGTCGAGGACTTGCCACTGGAAGCGAACTTGAGTATGCAGATGCGAAGACACTCTCCGGAGCATTTGCAAATCGCAAGGAGTCATAAAAAAACAAGCACGCACATACCGTCAATAATTTTATATATCTATGATATGTACATAATCGTGCATTACACGATTATTATCTTGCATGAAAATATATAATATATATAGATATGTTTTGCCTTTATCAATTAAAATAAAACACGGGCTTCCCTTTTGGAAGCCCGTGTTTTATTTTTCAAAAAACTATGCTATCGCATCAATACGCACCTGCACATATGGCTGACGATGACCGCGACGTTTTAGATAACGACTCTTTGCTTTATATTTTACGACGTCAATTTTCTTTGCACGACCGATTTCAACAACAGTTCCTTCTACTTTTGCTCCACTTATATTTGGTGTTCCGATATTTGTTTTAGAACCGTCATCAACAAACAAAACCTCGTTAAATATTATTTTATCCCCGGTTTTTTGTTCATCTGAGAGTTTTTCAACAGAAACCACATCACCTTTTGAGACAATGTATTGTTTTCCACCAGTCTTTATTACTGCGCTTTCCATAATTCCGCTATAATAACGTTTTTAACGTTAAAACGCAAGCACTGCACGACTATGGATGCAGAAAAATGGCGATTAAACTTCCGCGAAATTAATAAAATTTAATGCGTTAACATTGATATGCTATATATATTATGACCTTATATAAAAGTAAAAGCCACACGCTGTGTGGCTTTTTTTAAATTAAAAGAGCTCAATCAATTATCAGAAGGCGAATTACCAGCATTACTGGCGTTACGAAGAACTCTTTTGTTATTATTAATGTACGCATTATGCAAATTAAAAATCACCACCTCTTTATCGAGAACGGCAAATTTATCAGGTACACATTGCTTACCCTTTAAAAAAATAATCCTTACGCCATCTTTTTTGTTGCTTAACACGCACAGTGTTTTTCCCTTTCCTGAACTAGGGTCAAAAACATAAGCACTCACCTGTTTTTGATAGATTAATCTTTCAGGCAGATCCTGCAGTGTTCCATCTTTCACACGGAATTCTTTTCCTTTATTTTCCGATTGCTTTTTCTCTATAGATTTTGCAGATGCAGTGGTTATAGATTCTTGAATGAACCATATAATGGTAACTACAATCACTCCAGAGAACCAAAGCAGTGCATTGTTTACACTTTTTAGTAGCAAAAATACAATTGAAATGCACAGCATCATCATCAAACAAAAAAGATATATCTTCCTTGATAATACTTCGTTCTTTTTATCTTCCATCTCTTCTACCTCCCACTATTTATTTAGGTTTGAATGTCAAAAAGCCTGCAACGGCTTTTGCTTTTGTCTGATTTTAATTTTAACACAAAATTATACAACTTGTCAATCTGTAGCTCCGGGCTTATCCACAATCTCCGGACTAATACCTACTTTTTCATCCGTGATACGGTAAACGTCTTTATCTATTTTCCCGAATTCTTTATACCCGCTATTGTAGTGATTTACAGCTGTTCCCAAAGAAGCACCGAGCTTTCTGTAAAAATCTTCATACTTTCCAAGATGCTTCCCCAGCTCACCCACACGCTTTTGTATTTCTTCCGCTTGTTTTTCTATTTGCATCGCTTTCAAACCCTGCATAACTGTTTGCAGATACGCGAGAAACGATGTAGGAGAAACGATTATAACTTTGTACTTCCCCGCCGCGCGCTGTATCAGATTTTCATCTTCGCCGGAACCCACTTGATTTGTTAATAAATCATAATAAATAGCCTCACTCGGGATAAACATAAAAGCAAAATCCATTGTCTTTTCATTTGGGCGAATATATTTTGCCGTCTCTGTAATACGCAACTTTAAATCGTTTACAAAGGCCTTTTCAAAAGCCGGCTTTTCCGCATCAGGTGCGTTCACTAAACGATTATAATTTTCAAGTGAAAATTTTGAGTCTATCGGAACAATCTTGTCATTTATAAAAACGACTGCATCTACAATCTCTCCATTTTTAAATGGATACTGTATTTTATACATTCCGGGAGGAAGAACATTTTTAAGCACTGTTTCAAGATAATATTCTCCTAAAACTCCACGCTGTTTCGGATTCTTCAAGATATCTTGCAACCCGCGGAGTTGCTCCGCGAAACCCTGTGTCTGCCGACCTATTTCTTTTACGCTTGTAACCTCTTTCGTAATCTCTTTAATAAGGCGTGTGCTCTCTGCAAACTGACTGTGTGCATTTTCTTGCATCTGCTTTGATGACTCGCTCACGCGTTTGTCGAGAGTGCGGGACAGCTCTTGCATTTGTTGCTGAAGGAGTAAAAGTCCTTCGTTATTGCCATCTTCGCCGGACACTGCATTTTCAGATGTAAAACGCTTCAAAACAAAATACAATCCGATACCCTGTACGAGCAAAAGTACCAAAATAATTATACCGATTGTAAAAATATCCATGTAGATTTTATTATACCCGAATAGCGCTTCTTGCGCGCATCACTGGTCGAATATAAATAATATATTTCGCAAATTCCACCATAAATAAGTCCGCGAATCCGAGCAATCCTAAAATACCAATGTCTCGGAATGAAAGCGGAACGGTATTGAGTAAAAATTGTACCGGCGGAACAAATAGTGCTATTGCAATCATGAATACGCTTCCTAAAAGAGCAACTATCAAAAAACGATTCGAGAAAAATGAAATCTGTGTAATCGGTGTTCCAAAACTTTTTAGTGAAACTGCCGTAAATATGGCATCAAACGAAAGCCCTACAAATATCATGGTGCGAATCTCTGTTTCCGGGAGACCGAGTTTAGAAATGAAAAGAAACAATCCAACAAGTAACAACCCTGTTGAAAGCCCTACCGCCAGTATAAGTTTAATTACTGACGGTGAAAGAACACGTGCGTTTTCAAAATCACGCGGAGACCGTTTAATCGCAGATGGGTATAGCGGTTCAAAAGCAAACGCTATATTCATGGGACCACCATTGATAAGGTTCGTCCAGAGAATCTGCGTAGGCAATATCGGCAATGGAAATCCGAAAACAAATGCCGTTACGATAACGAAAGTTCCACCGAAAGTTGTAGCTACAAGATATGTAAAAACTTTTTTTATATTGTCGCGTAAACGACGACCTTCGCGGATAGCATCAGTAATCACAGCAAAACTATCTTCTAATAAAACCATATCCGCCGCATCTTTTGCGACGTCTGTACCGCTTCCTATGGCAATACCTATTGACGCGGCTTTTAATGCGGGAGCATCGTTCACGCCATCACCTGTCATTGCGACAACTTCCCCATGATTTTGCAAAACGCGCACAATGCGCAGTTTGTCTGCAGGCGTAACGCGAGCAAACACTGTGTCTTTCATGACAAGCTCGTAAAGTGAATCGTCGGAAAGGTCTGCGAGTTCTGCCCCGGTACGTGCAATGTCATTAGCATTTGCAATACCGACAGCACGTGCAACAACGATAGCCGTTTCTTTGTTGTCTCCTGTAGCCATAACAACACGTGCTCCGGCTTCTTGCATTTGTGCAACAGCCACGCCGGCTTCCTTTCGAATGGTATCTGCAAAGGTAACCAACCCTATGACTTTTGCGCGACCAACAAGTTTTAACAAAGCATCATCAGTAGGAAAATGATCCTTATGCCATGGTACTCGCGCCACAGCGATAACACGTTTGCTTGCGCTTGTCGCTTCATTTAATGCTTGCGTAAAAATACTGGCGCTATGTTCTGTTTCAACATTCGATTTACGCGACCCGGAGAGAAATACTTCTGGTGCACCGGAAAAATATGCCATCCCTGCGTCTTTTTCCAAAACAAGCATACCGCCAAAACGCCTGTTTGCATCAAATGGCAACAAATCTATCGTAGGATGCTCAGAACGTATAACAGATTCTGAAAGTCCTGCAGATAACCCTGCAAAAACAAGTGCCTGCTCTATTGGTCGACCGCGCGCTATCAATTCTTCTTTGTGTCCTTCCTCGCCTTTTACTCTTTCAACATATCCATCTGATGCAAGAATAGCTGAGCGCAGTAC
>UOEV01000062.1_pt1 | contig 12741 bp, 13 predicted proteins | sample 1989421 | NCBI WGS metagenome assembly UOEV01 (sample SAMEA4712198, study PRJEB27164) | hydrothermal vent metagenome | biome: marine basaltic hydrothermal vent biome; feature: marine hydrothermal vent; material: mineral | place: Pacific Ocean | collected 2011-06-14/2011-07-23 | depth 1691 m
ACTGATTGGCGCGTTTGCAGTAGGTTTTTCTGACACACTGTCAAAAGGAGTTATCGACCAAACTTCAGCAGAGACTTTCTTGTTTGCATTAGCAATTATGCAAGTTCCGGTTGCATTAATATTTTTGCGACTGCAAAAAGAACCACTGTCTCAATTCGTAAACATCTTCACACACCTAAAAAGATACAGCTACTCAATGATCGGTGCATTACTTGGAGTTGTTTCGGTTCTTTTCCTTTGGCTCGCTTTCGCAGCAACGTATGCTTCGGTTGCGTCGCCACTGACGGCTTCATTTCCATTTTTCACTTTAGTCTTGGCTTATGTATGGCTGAAAGAGAAAATTACCTTTAGAGATGGGGTTGGCGTACTTATCACTATAGTGGGAATTATCGGAATAAGTATTTTTGTTTAAAATGTTATGAGAACAAAATTTATTTTACATGGTGGATATACGAGAGAAGAAAACGATCTTAATCGAGGTTATTTTGTTGAGATGGTTAGATGTATTTCGGATGGTGGAAATATTTTGTTAGTGTATTTCGCAAGTAAAGATGAGGGTGTAAAGGAAAAGTATCAAAAAGATTCCGTGCGACTACAATCTTTTTCCGAAGGCAAAACTATCCATACGATAAAGGCAACGGAAGAAAACTTTATTGACGAAGTACAAAATGCAGACGTTATCTATCTTCGTGGCGGGGACACCCAAAAACTAAAAAATACTCTTGATAAATACCCCGATTTTATCGAAGTCGTAAAAGGCAAAATTATTTCTGGTTCGTCTGCTGGTGCGTACGTGCTTGCAAGATACTATTTCATCAATTCGCTAAATAAGGTCATGGAGGGTTACGGCTGTGTCCCCGCAAGAGTTGCCTGTCATTATGAGAGCAAAATCCACCCGATTCCCGAAAATGTTGATCTTGTAAGTGAAATGGAAAAATATGATAATGATTTAGAGCTGATTTTGCTCAAAGATTATGAATGGGCGGTTAGAGAAATTTGAATTATTAAAAGTAATCACTTAACTATTATGAACAAAGACCACATAACAGACATAGCCCCCGATGATTACAAAAAGAGAGGTGTTTATACCCCGGCGAAAAAGATTGACATGGGTAATTTTTATCAAATCTACGTTTCTGGCGTACAAGCACCGAAAGATGATAGTCATAAAGTAGTAACAGATAATATAGAGAAGCAAACTACACTGGTGTTTGAAGATATCAAAAAGATTTTAGGACAAGCAGGAGCAACAATGGATGATGTTGTAAAAGCAGTTATCTATATTACCGACATGAGTGATTTTGACAAGATCTCTAAAATCAGAGGTGAGTATTTCAAAAACTCCATGCCCGTTAGTACGCTTATTGAGGTAAATGGAATGACAAGAACCGGCGCAAAAATCGAGATTGAAGTTACGGCGATTGTTGAAAAATAGACTTGTTTGTGCGTTAGCGCAAACCTTTTTTTGAAAACCACGAACTCCAACGAAGTCACTAAGCGAACACAGTACACACTGAGCATGAGTCTATGCGAAGTGTGTGCTGTGTGAGCGAACGCTAAAATTACCACGCGGATTCGCTACGGGAGCGCCTCTAGGCGGCGGAAAGTCGGAAAAAGCGGAGTTTGGGAATATAATGATTACGGAGCTTTTGGAGACTGAACCGCCGACGCAAACCAAAAAATTCCTTCCTTTTTTCGCCTTTCGGCGGAGGGTGTGGGGAGGGGCCGTAAAAAACAGGTTCGAGCTCGGTGCGAATAAAGACACCATAGATGATTATTTGGTAAAAAGAGATAGGGAAAACTAACAATAGTAATTGTTAGTTTTAGGGGGTTTCTTTTTTTGCGTCATCGGTGCAAACTTTCAATATGATAAAAAAGAAAAGAGTGTATTTGGATTTTGTTGCTTCAGCACCAGTGTCGGATAATGCGAAACGTGCATTTTTGCGCGCACTTAGTGCATTTGGGAATCCTTCTTCTGCTCATGCGGACGGAGCCACTGCGCGTTTTATTTTAGAAGATGCCAGAAATATAATCGCTCGAATTGTAGAAGCAAAAACAGATGATGTTTTATTTACATCAGGAGCAACAGAAGCAAACGCTATTGCGATACGTGGGCATGTTCAAGCTCTTATGCAGTCAAATAGAGATGCACATGACATACACGTTTTATATTCTCCAACATCGCACAGCTCTATAGTAAAGACAGCGGAATCTCTCCGGAGTTTGGGGGTGTGTGTAGAAAAAATACCACTTACAAAAAACGGTATCGTGGATACTGGCGCACTTGCATCAATGCTCCGTGAACAAACGGCACTTGTTTCAATGGATGCTGTGTGTGGAGAAACCGGTATCATAGGTAATTCTCGAGAAGTTCGGAGAGTGCTCGAAAAAGCAAACATGAAAAAACGTGCATTGCTCCACGTCGATGCAAGTCAGGCTCCGTGTACAGAGCGTTTGACACGTTCGCATTGGGGTGCGGACATGCTTGTGTTAGATGCACAAAAAGTTGGCGGGGTACGTGGTGTCGGAGCTATTATCGCTCACCGAACGATACCTTTTACACCGCTTTTTGAAGGTGGCGGTCAAGAGCGAGGTGTACGTTCCGGGACACCACCGGTTGCACTTGCTGTTGCTTTTGCAACTGCACTAAAAGAGGTTACAAACGGACGAGAAAAATTTCGTGCGCGCGCCGAAGGCGCGCGCACGAAATTGCTTAAAGTATTAAACACAATTCAAAACTGTGTGGTAAATGAAGGGAAAAATAACGCTCCGAATATTTTGAACTTTTCTCTTATCGGACGTGACACGGACTATCTTTTAGCACTTTTAGACGAAGCGGGGTTTTCAGTTTCCACAAAGAGCGCATGCGAGTCTGACACACAAGGTTCCAGAGTTATAAAAGAATTAACAGGTGATGATTCTCGTTCCTGGTCTACACTCCGTGTGTCGTGGGGACCATCCGAATCAGTACGAGACATCTTGCGATTTTCAAAGGTGCTTTTGCGTGAAGTTACGTTCCTTGACGAAAATCGTATCTAGTTTTATATTAAAAACATACAAATGTGCGTGTTATAAGTACACAATGTATACTTCACGTATGAATATAGAAGAATTAACCAAATCACAATTATTGTTGCTTACCGTATTAGTGACATTTGTCACATCGATTGCTACGGGTATTTTAACAGTGTCTCTTTTAGATCAAGCTCCGCAAGTTGTAACGCGTACGATAAACCAAGTAGTTGAGCGTACTGTAAAAACAGTCGCACCCGCACTGCCTGCAACAGTCATAAAAACAATCACGCAAGCTCCAGCTCCTTCAAACGAAGACCTCGTTACTTCCGCTCTTTCAGCGCAAGACTCACGTACTGTGCTTGTGTATTCTATTGATGCAAGTACTTCAACTCCGGCAATCGCTGTCGGCACTTACATACCGTCGGCGCATGCAGTGGTGACTGCAAAAGCGAAAGAACTTCCGACTAAAGCGTCGATAGAATTTCCAAACGGGTCAGTCGTTGTAGCTACTCTCACAAATACCGTTGGAGGTTTATCTCGTTATGATATTTCAGATAAAGTAAAAATACCAAAAGTTTCCAATCCTAAACTCGTACGGGCAAAAAATCTCCGTCTTGGTGAAACCGTACTGGCTATTCGCGGTGACGGAAGTGCGACTACCGGTATTGTTTCTCAAGTAACATCAAAAGGTGTGCACACAACACTTCCATCAATCGGAGCAGGTGTCGGAGCAGTGGATCTATCAGGTAATTTAATAGGAATAGCAACAGGAGATGCTAAAGGTCTTTTTGTAAGTGCCGATGTAGTTGCTTCTTTGTTGACAGCAACATCTAAAAACGCTACAACGACTTCGAAAACAACAAAAAATATATCTGTAAAATAGTAATTCATAACATATGCCACCATTTCAAAATTTTACATCAAAAGCAAAAGAGGTAGTACGTCATGCACATGAGCTAGCTATTGAACGAGGTCAAAATCACGTAAATCCGCTTCATCTGCTCGCTGCGCTCGTCCTTCAAGAAGAAAGCCTCGTGTTTTCTGTTTTAGACCGAATGGATATCGATACAATACATCTTTCGGATACTATAATGGACACACTGGAAGCTCCGGAATCTTCGTCGGTTATGTCGCCGTCGTATCAGATTTATCTAACACCAGAGCTCGCACAAGCACTTGAAGCATCCGGCAAAACCGCTGCGCGCATGAACGATCCTTTTGTTGGCACAGAGCATCTTTTCCTAGCAGTGCTTGAGTATCCCGGACCTGCGGCAGATATACTGGCTCGATTTCGTATTGATAAAGACACTGTTGAAAAAGTGCTAAAAGAGCTTAAAAATACAAAAGATGGTTCAATTGCGGAACCAAAACGTTTTCGTGCACTTGCAAAATACACACGTAATTTGACTGCGCTTGCATCTGAAAACAAGCTTGATCCTGTTATAGGTCGAGACGTTGAAATTAATCGCGTTATCCAAATTATTTCACGACGCACGAAAAATAATCCTGTACTTATTGGTGAAGCGGGAGTTGGTAAAACAGCTATCGCAGAAGGTCTCGCCGCGCGAATGGCTATTGGTGATATGCCGGAATTCATGAAAGGTAAAGAATTACTTTCACTCGATTTAGGGTTAATGATTGCGGGTACAAAATATAGAGGTGAGTTCGAAGATCGAATGAAGAAGGTTATGAAAGAAGTCGAGCGCGCAGAAGGTAAGGTTATTCTTTTTGTAGATGAGCTACATACCCTTGTTGGAGCTGGAGCTGCAGAGGGAGCGATGGATGCGAGCAATATGTTAAAACCCGCGCTTGCTCGTGGCGAGATTCGTATTATCGGTGCCACAACACTACAGGAGTACCAAAAGCATATTGAGAAAGACACCGCACTTACACGTCGTTTCCAACCGGTATATGTTCAAGAGCCTTCAATAAGTGACGCAATAGCTATCATGCGAGGTTTACGTGACAAATACGAGCTGTATCACGGTGTGCGCATAACAGATGACGCTCTCGTTGCGTCTGTTGAGCTTTCCTCACGTTATCTTTCAGAGCGATTTTTGCCTGATAAATCAATCGATTTAATAGATGAAGCAGCTTCTGGTTTGCGTATTGCTCTTGAAAATAAACCGCCACTTTTAGAGGAAACAGATCGTTTGATTCGACGTCTTGAGATTGAACGGCAGGCACTCAAAAAAGATGAAAAAGGCGACCGTGCAAAAGATATAAAAGAACGAATTAAAAAAATCGACAAAGAGATTGCCGATTTGAAAGAGAAGACTCATGAAATCGAACTAAAATGGAAAAATGAAAAAGAAGTACTTGAAGCAATTCGAAAAGCGAAGTCTCAGCTTGATGAATTTAAAGTACAGTCCGACAATGCAGAAGCGCTTGCGGATTTAAGCACCGCTGCAGAGATACGTTACGGTAAAATGCCGACGCTTCAAAAAGAGCTCGAGCAAAAATTAAAGAGACTCAAGACTTTGCAAAAGTCGCGTCGTATTTTGAACGAAGAAGTCACAGAGCAGGATATTGCTTCTGTTGTAAGTCGCTGGACAGGTATCCCGGTATCAAAAATGCTTGAAGAAGAAGCCGAAAAACTCGCGCGTATGGAGGAATCCCTACGAAAGGCGGTTATCGGTCAAGACTCTGCCGTACAGAAAGTCACAGATGCTGTGAAGCGCTCTCGTGTCGGTATTAGCGACCCGAATCGACCAATCGGTTCATTTATGTTCCTCGGTCCGACAGGAGTTGGAAAAACTGAACTTTCTAAAAAACTGGCAGAATTTATGTTTAATGATCCGGAAGCACTTGTGCGTGTTGACATGAGTGAATTTATGGAACGACACTCTGTGGCGAAACTTGTCGGAGCCCCGCCAGGGTATGTTGGATACGAAGAATCGGGAACTCTTACAGAGCGCATTCGTCATCGACCGTATGCTGTGGTTTTGTTTGACGAAATAGAAAAAGCACATCCGGAAGTATTTAATATTCTTCTTCAGGTTCTTGATTCTGGTCACTTGACTGATGGGAAGGGTCGCAAGGTCAATTTCAAGAATACCATTATCATTTTGACGTCAAATATCGGTGCGGAATATATTGACCGCATGGCACACATTGGTTTTGGTAACGCAGAAGAAACAAGTGCGTCTGAATACAAGCAAGTAAAGGATAAGGTTACGGGCTCGTTACGCGAACATTTTCGTCCGGAATTTTTGAATCGTCTTGACGATATTGTTATGTTTGATGTGCTCAGTAAAGAAGCTCTTGCGGGTATTGTTGAAAATCAAGTCGCAGAAGTTATTGAGCGTCTTGCGAACAAGCGCATTACCTTAAAACTTTCTACGCAGGTTCGTGCGTGGCTGGCTGAAAAAGGATATAACCCACAGTATGGCGCGCGTCCTTTGAAACGCGTTATTCAAGATTATATTTTGACGCCAATTGCTACTCAGATGGTAGATCAAGGCATTATGGAAGGGGGTTCCGTAACGGTTTCCATGAAGGCAGGGAAGCCCTCTTTTGAGGTGCGCAAGACATCTCGTCGCAATCGTTCGTCCGGTCGCAGTAAAGCGATGGCTACTGCATAGCTTGTATTTATCTCTTATTTCTGGTAGATTCTTTGATATGTCACAAGTACACCTCATAAAGATTCGTTCGACAAAATCTAGCTATATATATCACACACGTAAAAATCGTAAAAAAGTTGAGCGAAAAATAGAACTCAAAAAATATGATCCTATTACTCGCAAGCATGAGATTTTCAAAGAAGTAAAGAAATAGAGTAATGGACGTAATAAAAAAGCGCGCCGATTTATCGGCGCGCTTTTTTATTTTGCACACGCAAAGATTTTTGTGGAAAAGCGTGCAACACATACACTGTATAAAAATATATCTTGATAGGGTTTATGCTTTTATATTTACAGTAATGTGGAAATCAAAATATTGAATATAATGTATACTACTTTGTATGAGTCACAGTGCAGAAAGATTTCCAGGATTGTCGAAACGAGATGAAGGACTGAACGATTTAGAGAAAGCGAAATCAATCGTGAGAGAGTCATACCGTGGGTATACGCGCACACGGCACATGTTAGAAAAGAGAAATCTGTTAGAGCCTGCAATTTCTGCAGTTAGCAAGGAATATAAAAAAGTGTTTGAACCGGAATACGAAGGCGGAGCACGTTTTGAAATGACACATAAAGACTGGGAGATGCTCGCCATACTTTGGTTGTACGATGCTGAAACAGCGTATCATTCTGTTGAAACTTATCGTATCGCACGAGATAAAGTGACATTACCACTTCTCGGTGAGATTGTTCTTGCAGATGAATTCCATAACGAGGGCGTTTCACTCGATACATTTTTTCGAGCGTGCATATTTCATGATATAGGGAAAATTGCAATACCTATTGAAGTGCTTACAAACCCGCTTAGTGATACTGACTGCGCACGTCTTCTTTTTGCATTCCCTGAAGAAACACTTGCTTTATGTCTTGCACATAAAATACAGCTTCCGCAAAAAATGCTTACAGATGCTTCGCCAGAAGAATTTGTTGATTATTTGTATAAAACATACAAAGTACGTCCATTGACGATTCTGCCTGTAAAGTTTTTGCTTACAAAAGACCAATTTCGTGTTGCAAGTGAAAAGCTGGCTCGCAACGGTCTAACGCTCGACAGTACTTTTTCAGAGGTGCTTGATATACATGAGTTAAAATCTCAAGAGATTCTCGAATCGGAAGGATATGATACTGAGGCACAGATTGCAGGCTCGCATCACACTGACAATCGTGATACACGATTTAGGATTACAATTGGAACATTACAACTTACAATCGACCTTTCAGATATTATTCATTTGGCAGATATTGAACAAGCTGTTGGTAGCGCTCGATATTACAAGCCGGCGAAATCGCAGATTGTTGTTTTAGATACACTTATTGAACATGTCCGGAGTAGAGGAAATGGGCTTCGCGCTCTTGCACATGTGTGGGTTGCGGATGAAGTTGCTAATATGAGCAAAGAGACTTTATCTGAAGTGGAAAAAGGGGATGAAGCATCATTGCTGGAAAATATATTTAAGTTTATTCACGAGGAACAGAAAAAGAGTGATAAATATGGCAACTTATCAGAATACTTGCGATCAGAAGTCTAAAATAAATTAGATTGCATAAAATGCAGGGAAATAGAATAAACTAATTTTAGCAAAATATTTTTAATGAAATTTTATTTTTGCGGGCCCACGAGGAATCGAACCCCGGCCGATGGTTTTGGAGACCAACGTTCTACCATTAAACTATAGGCCCTGCACCTTTATACGATAACAGATGCATTTCTGTGAGCAAGTTTTTACACAAGACAAAGCGCGTGTGGACTTCGCCCCGCCCACACTTTTTATTAAAGCTCGAAATGTTTGAATTGCAAGGAAGTATTATTTTAATGAACTTGTGCATATTGTGACGTATATGGCGATGCAAACAATGTATACTACATTATATGAAAAAACATTTGAGTGCGCTTATTAGTTTTTTAGTCACGGGGTCTTTTTTTGCACCGATTGTAGCACTTGCAGCAAACACAGCGCTAAAGCCGATTGTTCCGCAAGAAACTTGTCCGCTCGGATACGGTGCAATGTTTGGTATGGTTCAAACAATAATGAGCGACGCTGTTATACTTGCTACCATTTTCATGGTTGTACTTATCGCTTACTCAGGATTTTTATTTGTAACCAATCCTGCATCACCGGATAATATAAGCAAAGGGAGAACAGTGCTGATTGATGCAATAATTGGTTTTGTAATTGTTTTGTCCGCATGGCTTCTCGTGAATGAACTTATGGCAGTGTTTACAACAGGAGGGCTTGCATCGTTTACAGCTCTTTTGAAGCCAACGGGAGCAACTAATTGTCTATAGAGTTTTCATTCTTTAGTTTTCGTATCCATGACTTTTGGTGACGTGCATACTGCCAAAGTTTTGCAGATATTGTTGGAAAAAGTGAGTCTCTGGTACGCTCATCGCGCAGATATTCTCCTATAATGCGGTATTCCAGACCGAGTTCGTTTAGACGGGCATCACCAACACGATTTCGTACATGACGCACTTCTTCTATGAGCCCGCTCTCAAGCGTTTCTTTTAAACGTGTATCAATCCGCTCGCGAAGCACTTCTTTTGGCGGGTCGATAATAATCCACTCAGGGCTGTATATAACATTTTCTTGAGCATCTTGTTTTTTACGTTTCGGAACGTTTCCAAGAGCGTCTATTATTTCAAGCGCCCGTATGATTCGTCTGCGGTTTTTCGGATCCAACTCAGATGCACGACGAGGGTCTGCTTTTCGAACCATCGTAAACAGTTCATCATCGGAAAGAGTGTCAAGTCTTTCTCGCAATTCTTGATTTTTTGGAGCGTCAACGGGAACACCGTGCAATAAAGCATCAAAATAAAAATGAGAACCTCCTGCTAAAATGGGAGTTTTACCGCGAGCATTAATTTCTTTAATAAGACGAGATGCATCCTTTACAAAATCGCCTGAACTGTATATATCTTCCGGTTCATGTATGTCGATGAGGTGATGGGGAATTCCGCACATTTCCCGAGGAGTAATTTTTTCAGTACCAATGTCTAATGTTCGATACACCTGCCTCGAATCTACAGAAATGATTTCACCATTACGAACTTTTGCTTCGGCGATACTTCGTGAAGTTTTTCCAGATGCTGTTGGTCCTATGATACAAATAATCGGAATGGGCATATTTTGTTTCAGAATGTTTTAAAAGCTTGCGTGCGATTTTTCAACATACTCTTGCGATGCTATCATATGAAAGATATATTATCGAGTTAACCATATTAATTTTATGAAAAAAGATGAACATAACTGCGAAGACTGTGAATTCTATGATGACATAGAAGAGGCATATTTTGATCATTCATCGCAGGTTCGAGTAGGTGAAGTAATCCCTGATTATGAGTTTGAGGTCTTTCAGAATGGCGAAGTCAAAACGATGAAGTTTTCAGATTTACTTGGAAAATGGGGAGTGTTTGTGTTTTATCCCGCAGACTTCACTTTTGTTTGCCCGACCGAATTGGAAGAGCTAGCGAAATTATATCCGAAGTTTAAAGAACAAGGTGCAGAGATAGTTTCATTTTCAACAGATACTGTCTTTGTACATAAGGCGTGGAAGGATACTTCTGAGGGTATTCGTGCCATTGAATATCCGATGGGTGCAGATCCTTCCGGAAAAATCTCGAGCGCTTTCGGTACTCTTATTGAAGGTGGAGAAAGTGAATTTACACCTGACGAAGGACTTTCTTTGCGTGGCACTTTCATTGTTGACCCAAATGGCATTTTGCGCGGTATGGAAATAAGTGATAACAGTGTCGGACGTTCTGCCAGTGAGACATTCCGCAAATTGCAAGCTATGCAATATGTCGAACAAAATGACGGTAAGGTATGTCCGGCTTCATGGGAGCCGGGTGATGATGACATTGAACCCGGAATGGATTTGGTGGGGAAGATATAAATATATTTAAGGCATCTCACAAAAACAAAACAAAAACCATAATCGCACACGCGATTATGGTTTTTGTTTTTATCGATAAAATCTAAAAAAATATATTATTTTCCAGCAGAGAATATCATACAAACTTGAACAGGTTCCACAAGGAATGGCGATTAGAGCAATATGCCGAGACTTTGTTGCGGTCGAATTGAGTGAGGTTAACTCTCACTCAATTTCCGGAAAGAAACGAGTCGAAGACGAAGTTTCTTGGAGGAAGAAATTTCAGATAAGCGGTTGTTGTCCGATGATGTCCACGAAGCAAAGCGAGTGGACAGAGGGCAACAACTGCTGGTAAGCGTGCACATTGTGCAAAATCTTAGCGGAACGAAGGGAACATAACGGAAAAAAATGGGTGAAGCCTGAGCCGAGCTCCGAATTGTATATTCTTTGTTAAGTGTCTCGACGACCAAGGGAAAGAAAGCGCAACGAAGCTTGAGTTCTTATGTCAAAGCTAAAACCATAAATGCAATTACTGCTAAGGTTATTCCAATATACGCTCCTGTAGATAAAACTTCTTTTAAAACTAAAAATCCTAATATATTGGCTAATATGATTGAAGCTGCTCCAAAAAGAGCCATTGTTTTTCCAAGCTCAATTGCTGTGAATATATAAAGCTGACCGAACATGGCAATCGTTCTTATTAAGAAATATGACAAGAACCACCCACTAAGAAATGTGGCTAAGACGAAACCTTGCTGCGGCATATAAATTCTTGCTAGAAGATCGCTCGTTGTAAAAAGCAATTGGGCCCCGACAATTATAACAATTGACCAGTTCATATATCAAATATTTTAAAAGAAGTTAATAAGGATTATGGTTTTTTTGATATAAAAACTTTATATAACATACTTATCTAAAGTTTATCATAAGATTTTGTTTTTTTAGGGAATTTATATAAGCACTGATCTTATTCAAAATGAAGTGAAGTGAAATATAAAATAGGTGGAAGAACAACGGTTTTGTAAACCACAGGTCATCAGTACGATTCCGTGAGACTGCTCAAAGGTTGAGTTAAAATAAAATAAAATTGTGAATTATAATTTAAATAAAATAGTAAATTTTCTTTTTGAAACAGGAATATTAGCAAAAACTCCCAGAAGTGGTTTTCCCTTTTTAGGAAGTGGAGAGCAAAGTGTTGCTGAGCATATAAACAGAGTTGGCTATATTGGTTTTACTTTAGCTATGATGGCAGAAGATATTGATGTGGCAAAAGTTTTAGAAATGTGTCTTTTCCACGATATAACAGAAACAAGAATTTCTGATGCAAATTATGTTTATCAAAAATATTTAAAAAGAGATGAAAAAAAGCTGTCAATGATTTAGAAAAAGATTTTCCTTTTGGTAATAAAATAAAAAGTATATTAGAACAGTACGAAAAAAGAGATACTAAGGAGGCGCAATTTGCAAAAGATGCAGATAATTTAGAATTACTTTTGTCTTTAAAAGAACAATTTGATATAGGAAATAAGAGAGCTAAAACTTGGGTTTCTCCTGTTATCGGTCGTCTGATAACTGATGAAGCAAAACAGTTAGCTTGTGTCATTATTAAAACAAACTCAGATGCTTGGTGGTTTACTGAAAAAGATGGTGACTGGTGGGTTAATAGGGATAAGAAATAAATTTAGGATTAATGAATATGAAGTTTGTATAATGCTTCGGTATATTTGAGTTTTATAAAAAAAAGTGGCTGATCCCTCTTCTTATTAAATCTAAAGAGCAATTTTTTTGAATCTCGTATACTTTGTTCTCGGACGTAATTAAAATATTTCCAACATTAAACTGAAATAACTTCCACTTTTGGATAATTTTTAAAAATCTGCTCTTTTTTCTTAATACGATCTTTTAGCGTAAATATGTATAATTTATCAAAACCAAGATATGCCGACTTTATGTAATTATCACCATTAATGTGGCAAGTAACTCCTGCAACATCTATAATCGGTGGAACAACAAAAACTCCTTTGCCAACAAAAAAATCTTGTAATTTTTTAGCATTTTCTTCAAGTACATCTCTAGCTATTTTTCTTTCTTCCCAACTCTCAGTTACTCTCCCGTGTATATCATCAAAAATAATTTCATATCCTGCTTTTGACAATCTTTCACTTATTTCTGTTCCTCCACCAACTACTACAATTACAAAAGATTTTTTTGCCAAATTAATCACAAATTC
>UOEV01000051.1_pt1 | contig 11585 bp, 11 predicted proteins | sample 1989421 | NCBI WGS metagenome assembly UOEV01 (sample SAMEA4712198, study PRJEB27164) | hydrothermal vent metagenome | biome: marine basaltic hydrothermal vent biome; feature: marine hydrothermal vent; material: mineral | place: Pacific Ocean | collected 2011-06-14/2011-07-23 | depth 1691 m
ACATCGGTATTTTTTGAGCCGTCTGATTGCGATGATTGTTGTATGTTTTGTTCGGTTTTGTTATTCATAAGTAATCCTTACGTTATATTCTAACGTAACACACCCTCATGGTGAAATGAGGGTGTGTATTTTTTTTGCGTTTTGGTACTAATTTTTATTATTCGTAATGTTGTCCGATTATAAAACGTCCAGGATCCTCGCCCATGTCTGTGAAAGCGTGAGTTGCTTCTTTTAGTTTCGATGACGATGATTTCCCAAATGAAATAACTTCCACCTGGCAACCTTCGTTCATGTCCAAATATTGAATAAGCGGTACGAAGTCTCCGTCTCCTGAAGCGATTACAACTGTATCTAGTTTTGGAGCCAATTTTACTGCATCAATTGCAAGGCCAACATCCCAGTCGGCTTTTTTTGCCCCGTCTGCGAAAACCTGAAGACCTTTCACTTTTGTTTCGATACCTATTTTAGTAAGAGCTTCAAAGAAGTTTTTTTCATCACCGTTTTCAGTAGAAATAACATATGCGATAGCGCGCACAAGAATGCGCCCACCAACCGCCTCTTTGAGAACTTCAGCAAAATTAACTCGAGCCTTATAAAGATGTTTTGCACTATGATACAAATTTTGTGTATCAATAAATACTCCTACGCGCTGAGCGCTGTGTTTGATAACTGTCATAAAAACAAGAAATAAATTTTATTAAAAATATGTGGACATTGCCACAAACATCATGATACCACTTTGTGTGAATTGCGTGCTTTCGTATAAAAATATTCTTGGCGCACAATTCGTTAAGCAATGTAAAAATTTAATCTTTACAGTCTTAACAAAGAGTATGGTTGCAAATGTGTAAAGAAAATAATTAGTTTAAGTACTTTATTACTTAAACTAATTATCGTTTGAGACCGAGTTTTTTAATTACGATGTTGTATCGGCGTTTGTTATTCTTTTCGAGATAACGTAAATGTGAACGGCGATCTGCGACCATCTGCAAAAGTCCTCGGCGTGAATGAAAATCTTTCGGATTTTTGCGAAGATGTTTTGTTAATTCCTCGATATTGCGTGTCAAAAGAGCAACTTGTACGTCTGCAGAACCAGTATCTGTTTCGTGTTTGGCAACGCTCTTTATCGTTGACTTCTTTACTCGCTTTGTAAGCATGATAAAAATTACCATAGCATAGATTGATTATTTTTGCAACTCGTGTGTAACCGTACCTCGCTTTGCAATCCGCCGATAATGAGACCTCATTCTTTAAAAGAAATGCTAAAATAGCGTGCAGTTTGCATGTTAAATGCATCTTGTTTCGCATTTTGTGTCTTAAAAGATTCAAAGATAAATACTTGCTTTGGCTTAATGTAAAAAACTGATGCGTGAAAACTCGCTTTTGTGTTCTTGTTAAGTTGTAATATAGCTAAAAAATATTTGTTTTGTAAAAAAACAGTAATAAAAATTATAAATGAAGCTACAAGTTTTTTTGCAATACCTGCAAAAAGTCTTTCATTTTTAACAAAAAAGTGAGTAAGGTTAAACCTTACTCACTTTTTCACTCACGCGTTTACCTTTTCCTTTTATTTTTTCACCAAAGTAACTTTAATCTAGGAAATGGGTCCGGCCCCCGTTTCCTACTATTCCTATAGTTTTCGCATCATTAAAAATTTGTACACAGTGCGTTCCAGACTCTTTTTTAATCTCAGATGCAATATCGAAATGTTTCCATTTTGGCAAATGCTTTGAAAAATAATCATTCCGTCCTTATATATACAAAATAGGTCCCGGACCCATTTTCTCAAATTGACTATTTCAGTAGTCTTTGCTACTTACAAATCAAAACACCTTAAAACTTCTCTAATATTGAGCGAGGGTTAACCTTATTCACCTCACTCACCGGATATTTTAGTGCGGTGCAAAATCCGTTTTTTGTTTTGTAACGTATGGGTAGATAACTAAAATAATTTAGTTATCTACCCATACGCACTTTTTTAGAAAGAGAATTATTCATCTACAGTAATTTGTATCGCCATACAATGTACCAAAGCGAAGCTGATTTTTTTATGTGCCCTTGTTAAAATCCTTTGGAAAGTGCTCTGTGAGGTGTTCATACTTCTTGCCGCATCAATCTGGTTCATGTTTTCAACATCTTTTAAACGCAAAGACTCCCACTCTTCTAAAGTTATTTCAACTGTCTTTAATTCTCGCAAAGGAATTCCTCGAGGTTTGTAAAAAACAACGTTTGGGTTTGAATTTATTCTTCTTTTTAAAAAGGGTCTTGGCATAGGTTTATATATTTATATCGAAATACTTTCCAGATTGATAAACCGGCCACCTGAATGTAGCCGGTTTATCAAGCCGATATCTTAAAAAGATAATATACTGCACACAAACACTACTATCTTTTTGGAAAACCAAACCACCTTCTCATTCTGCCAAACCTCGCTCCGTTTCTTCGGTTTCTAAACATTCTTGATGCTAAAGGAGTTTTTGGGTCCGGCGTATCTTGGTCAGGTGGACAATATCCGTTACCCCTACCTGTTTGAGGACCTTTGCCGTCCGGTCCTGTTCCGTCAAAATTAGGCATATTTATTTAAGATTATCTTATAATAGATATGAGTATATACCCATATCTATATTTTGTAAAGTTTTATTTTAGTGTATCTTTACAACTAATCTCGAACTTATTTTATCAAAAAATCTTGATATTAAATCTGAAATTGAGTATTCACGCAGCACATCCGCGCCGACACAATGTAGTGGCTACGCCGATTTTTTTATTCTTCCTTGTTTGAAAACACAAAAAATGCGCACAAAAAACAAAAAAGTCATATTCTGGTGCCCCGGCCAGGACTCGAACCCGGAACAACTGATCCGAAGTCAGTCGTGATATCCATTTCACCACCGGGGCATAACTTCCTAATACTACTTCCCCTCTAGGAAAAACGCCATAGGGGTATTACTATACATGCATGATGCATAATGTTCCACGTGAAATAGCTTTAATAACAAAAAAAATACGTGAAGCCGGTTTTGAAGTATATCTTGTCGGTGGTTGCGTTCGAGATTTATTACTAAAAAAGAAACCAAAAGATTGGGATATAACAACGAATGCAAAACCTGACGACATACAATCATTGTTTTCGGAAACCTTTTATACAAATGATTTCGGCACTGTCGGTATTGTAAATGAAACAGATGATGACACATTAAAAATTGTAGAAGTTACACCGTATCGCACAGAATCAAGCTACGGAGATAAACGTCGTCCCGATTCCGTAACTTTCGGAGATTCTTTGGAAGAAGATCTTGCTAGGCGCGACTTCACTATAAACGCCATTGCGTTTGAAGATTCTAAAGGACAAATAGTAGACCCATATAAAGGACAAGACGCTGTCCTAGAGAAAGTTATTGCTACCGTTGGTGACCCGGAGGAACGTTTTGAAGAAGATGCTCTTCGGCTAATGAGAGCGATACGTTTTGTTGCTGAACTAGACTTTGCCATTGATACGAATACTGCTACGGCAATTCAGAAAAAAGCATCCAATCTCAAACATATATCAAAAGAGCGTATTCGTGATGAGTTTATACGAATTATTATGTCTGACCGCCCTCTCATAGGATTGGCTCTTGCAGAACGCCTTGGACTTCTTGAATATATTATTCCGGATCTTGCGCGTGCAGTAGGTGTAGATCAGAATCAGGCACACTCTTTTGATGTTTTTGAACACGTGTTACGTGCGGTACAGCATTCGGCAGATAAAAAATGGGATTTAGACATTCGATTGTCTGCCCTTTTCCACGATATAGGAAAAACAGATTCTAGACGTTGGTCTGATGAAAAAAAAGACTGGACTTTCCATGGTCATGAAGTTGTAAGCATGCGCATCGTTAAAAAAACATTATCAGATTTGAAGTTTTCACGTGAAACTATCAATCGAGTAACAAAACTCGTTCGTTGGCACATGTTTTTTTCTGATCCGGACAAAATCACCCTTTCAGCTGTTAGGAGAATGATTAGTAATGTTGGTGAGGAAAACATATGGGATCTGCTTAATTTGCGTATTTGCGATAGAGTTGGCACAGGACGTCCAAAAGAACAGCCTTTTCGGTTTAGAAAGTACAAGGCAATGGTTGAACAAGCATTACGTGACCCTATTTCTGTTTCTATGCTAAAAACAGATGGTCGGCATTTAATGGAAAGGTTCCACGTGGAACCTGGTCCACGCATCGGGTGGACTTTGCATGCTTTATTAGAAGAAGTGTTGGAAGACCCTAAAAAGAATACAGAAGAGTATTTAGATAAACGTTCAGAAGAGCTTTTAGAACTATCTGATGAGGAATTAAGTGTTCTAGGTAAATCAGGAAAGCAAAAACAAGAAGATTTTGAGCAAGTAGAGGTTGGTAAAATCATGCAAAAGCACCACGTTCGGTAGATTTTTCACGTGGAACAGTCTAAATAAGATTTTTAAACAAATAATTCTTTCACGTGGAACAATTATCGTGGTTTTTCTGTATTAAGGGTATTTTTGTCGAATAATGTGTCAAAGATGTGGTTTTCACGTGGAACATCATTAATTGGTTAATAGTGCTAGAACCAATTTTGTACATTTTCTATGACACCATTTTCTAGTTTTCACGTGAAACATCGGTTTTGTCATGTAAAAGCTATATAAAATATCAAATTTAGGTACAAGGGTAGATAACTAAAGCAATTTTATTACATATGCCTATATGTAATAAAACAAAAACGGATTTTGCACTGCGCCAAAATATCCGGTGAGTGAGGTTAAATCTCGCTCACATCAAATCATCTTAATTTATATGATTATGGTTATTCATTCCTTATGAATGCTAAAAAACAAGAAAAAGTCCAGTATATTACTGGTTTTTTGATTTTGCCGACAACACTAAATGCTACTTAACTCGAAAATGCAGAAATCAACAAAATAGGTCTGCCTCATATATTCCTTTAAAGAATGAGAGAGTCTGACTTTCTCATCGGCATGTCTTGGTGTTTTTTGTACATACTATCTATGTAACTTTTATTAAAAGTAGCTGTTAACGGAGCCGGGCAACCCGTTTCTTTTTTCTTTAACTCTCATTTTTATATTTAATTATATTTTTTAGTTACATTAGGGCTTAACAAGAACACGAAAGCAGGTTTCCACGCACTGGTTTTTTATAAACAATTCTTTCACGTGGAACATGGATAACGCTGTTGCACGATTTTTTATCAAAATCAAAACACCATCTTCAGGTTACGATAGCTGTGTATATAAGTATAAAAATTACTGTTTATGTAACGAAGTGTTGTATGTAAATAAAACGTGTAAATAAAAAAGCCGCCTGTTGGCGTGCCGATATTTAGTAATAGCTTGGGGCTTTTTGGATGGCACGCCTGGAGGTGGCGACTTTTATATATTTTTTAAGAGAATATGTTACACGTGGAACTATTGCAGACCCTTTATGGTACATAATGGGGGATTCGCCCCGTCGTTGGACTGAAACTGTTCCGCATTTTCACTTCTTCTCTTGGAAAGAACTACTTACGGAAAGTGCTCACAAAGAACTCCTTCCGATATTTATAATACCGCCATATAGGACAGAGTAAAGGACATGCCTGTGGATAACTTGTCCTTTAGAGTGTGACAGAAACAGGGCAGTGATCAGAACCATATATATCAGTGTGGATTTCAGATTTCTTTATACGCGGTGAAAGCTCTTGCGACACAAAAAAATAATCCAGCCTCCACCCAACGTTTCTATCGCGAGCGTGTGTTTGCATATCCCAGTAGGAATATGCGTTTGATTGGTGTGAATGTAGGTGGCGGAACGTATCCACGTATCCGGTGTTTAAAACTTCGTCAATCCACGCACGCTCTTGCGGGAGAAAACCTGAAGATTTGGCATTTTCTTTCGGTCTTGAAAGATCAATCTCTTCGTGAGCAGTGTTTACATCACCGCAAAATATAACCGGTTTTTTAGCGTGGAGCCTTTCTATAAAATCAAGGAAAGCATCATAAAAACGAAGCTTATAATCCAGTCTTTCAGGACCCTGCCCACCATTTGGAAAATAAGAATTAACGAGCCAAAAGTCATTGTATTCAGCGGAAATAGTACGTCCTTCGATATCAAATTCTTTAATACCAACCCCGTATCTTACATTTAGAGGTTCGATTTTAGAATACAACGCAACACCACTGTATCCTTTTTTTATTTTGCTTGAATCAAAAAAAGCGGAATAACCGGCTGGCGACAATGCTTCCTCGGAGAGTTGTTCGGGCGAAGCTTTAGTTTCCTGCAGACAAAAAATATCAGGATGTATTTTCTTTAAAAAAGGTTGCCAGTTATTTTTTCTTATTACAGCACGCAAACCGTTTACATTCCAAGAGGCGATACGCATATATGCACTATATCAGAAATACAAATTTGCTATAGTCCGTTACTGTGAAATTTTTTGTGTACCTCACGCAGATGTGCATCTGTAACATGTGTGTAGATTTGTGTTGTGGCGATATTCGCATGCCCCAAAAGAGCTTGAACACTGCGTATATCAGCTCCATTTGAAAGAAGGTCTGTGGCAAAGGAGTGGCGTAAAACATGTGGAGTGACTTTTTTTGTGATACCAACTTTGACTGCGTAATGTTTAATAATGCGCTCGATTGATCGTGGCGTGAGACGTGACGAGTTGGAATGTCCTTTAGAGACGTTTACAAAAAGAGCATCCTCCATGTCTTTGCGCGCTTTTATATATCGTGCAACGGCACGCTTTGCTGTTGCAGAAAGAAAAACAACACGTACTTTGTCTCCTTTCCCACGTATTGAAAATTCGTCACGAGAAAGGTCGATATCATTATTGAGTGAACAAAGTTCAGAAACACGCAAACCTGTTGAAAACAAAAGCTCAAATATCGCTCTGTCACGAAGAGATTTTTCGTCTTGTCCGTTTGCTGAGTTTAGTAAACGTTTTAGTTCTGCAGACGTTATCATATCAAGAGATCTCTCTGGAACTTTTGCAAGTTCTATACGCTCCGGTGGAATACTATTAATGCCTCGCTTGCGTAAAAACTTCAGAAAAGCACGAAGTGCTATTAAATAATAATTTTGTGTACGGCGTTTCAGAGCTCCATGCGTTCCTGGTTGGCGGTTTAACCAAAGACGAAATTCGCGTATGTTGGTTTCGTTGATATCTTTTACGAAGTGTATGTTTGCGTGTGCGAAGTAGCGTGTAAGGTAGCGGTCATAATTTTCGACTGTTTTTACAGCACGTCCACGTTCTATTTCGATATATTCAAGAAACTGTTGCTTCGCTTCGTTTGCCTTCATCGCTTTAGTATAGCGCACGGTGTCGCACAATATTTGGGAATGAGTGTGCGATACGAATGTCGCATAATTAACGGATGCAACAGTATTGTCATATAAAAATTACCGTACAATTATGGGTGTATTTATAGATGTAAAATACATATGGCAATCTCTTAAACAGAAAACCAAATGGTGAGTAACCTTGAATAAGGTTTAACCTCACTCACATCCAACAAGTTTAAAGGCATAAAAATCTTTTTGAATTATGTATGAGTCTGCGATACCGCTGTCGCAGTACGGGAATATAGAAAAATAAATAGAAGGGAAGCTAATTGTGCAATTACGAGCACGTAAGCGACCGCCCCAGGGATTTGGAATGCGACTTTCTCAATTTATTGTGGAGGATTTATAGAACGAAGCTCGCCGAAACAGAGCGAGACGGTACAAAACTATTGCATAAGTTCACATACATATGACACTATTAAATTGAGTAATTGAGCGAGGTAAGACTTCACTCAATAATGCATGAGTGTTGCAATTATTTCTTGAACTTGGGGTACAACAGTTTGCTTGATAGTTGAGAATATGAGATTATTACAGCGTTCATTTAGTTGATGCGGATATGGTTTAGTGGTAAAACGTGTCCTTGCCAAGGACGAGTCGGGAGTTCGATTCTCCCTATCCGCACAAAAACAACGAGGCAAATACGGATGTGTTTGGCGATTATGTTTTTGCACACGGAGAAGGGAACTGAAAACCGGAGGTCGGAGGTCGTGAAGCCGTGCGAGCGAAGCGAGCACGTGACCGAGGTCGGGTAGGAGCCACACGGTGGAATGTAAGCGAAGCGACAGTATTCCGCTGATGTGAGCTTACGCCGATTCTCCATATCAAAAAAAACACCAAGACATGCCCGATGGGAAAGTCGGACTTTCCCATTCTTTAAATTAATATGATTATAAGTTGGATGAATTAGTTTAACGAAAAGTCGTAAAACCAAAGAATGGCCCCCAACCCTCTTTAACATGCAGTTGCGTTCTTGACCGTTTTTCAAACAAATACAGAGCTTTTTATGAAGCAATAGCTTAAAAAGAGTCGTCTCGTAGCAAAATTATCCTAAAAAACATGCCGTTAACTCAAAAAACAAAAAGTTCTTTGAAATGTTATTAAAGCGGTTAAAAATAAGACTATTTTATAAGTGAGAGGAAATCTGAAAGACAACAGTGGAAAAACCTGTGGATTGTGTGGATAAAAGACACTAAAAAATAAAAGACTAATAGAAATGTTCATTAAAAAACGTTTAAACATATCGTATTTTTCTAGGTCAATGATATAATGTTTTTGTGAATTTATCGCATGCATCGTGCAAAAAGATAGGACATGTCGGTGAAAGAGCCGCTGCAGAATATCTACGACGACATAAGTTTCGCATCATCGATAGAAATATTGCGCATAAAACCGGCGAGCTGGATATTGTGGCTCAAAAAGAAAATGTCGTGCATGTGATAGAAGTAAAAAGTACAGTATGCGATGAATTTCCGTTGCGTTTTTGTACTGGAGATAATTTTGATCCGACAGATAAATTGAATCCGACAAAGATACGAAAGGTCGTACGAACAGGAGAGTGGTATCTCGCTGAAAAGAAATGGAGAGGGGAGTGGCAAGTTGATGGTGTGGTGGTATGGTTACGTCGTGATGACGGAGTTGCGCGAGTACGATACATTCCGCACATTGTCTGATAGGATAGAATATGTCGAAACTTGTGTAGAAGTATTCGACGCTCGGTCGGGGTGTGGTGTAGCGGTAGCACGCATCCTTTGGGAGGATGTAGCTCGAGTTCGAGTCTCGGCACCCCGACCGAGCGCCGAATACTTGCGGGCGCGCTCACGCGTTTTGATTATTAATTACTTATCCTAATTATAAATGTTTGCGTTTCCAAATATAGATACAATATTGACCACATATCTCGAGCCGGTCGCAATAGCCATCTCGGTTACAATTATTTCTGCGTTTATTTTTTCTTTTATACAAAAGCGAGTAATCGTTCGGCTTGAAGCTTTTTCAAAAAAAACAAAAACGAAAATTGATGATGTCGTTATGGCGATGGTGCAAAGTATCCATCCGTCATTTTATTGGTACTTGGCATTTTATGTAGGATTTCAGACACTGGCGTTACCTCAAATCGCGAGGACAATATTAAATGTCATACTACTTGCGCTCGTGTTGTGGTATGTGCTTCGAGCTTCCAGCTTAGCGATAGATGCTTTTTTAGAGCAAGGGAAACGTGGAAAAAAAGAAGAGATGACCGCAAAGCATCTAATAGGTACTTTTATAAAAGCGTCTCTGTGGGTCGTTGCAATTCTGCTTGTACTATCAAACTTGGGTATAAATATCACATCTCTTATCGCAGGTCTCGGCATTGGCGGTGTTGCAATAGCATTTGCACTTCAAAACATACTCACAGACCTTTTCAGTTCGTTCGCAATATATTTTGATAAACCGTTTACAGTTGGAGATTTCATAATAGTAGGAAATCAAATGGGCACAGTAGAGCGAATAGGTATAAAAACAACTCGATTGCGAGCATTGCAAGGCGAGGAGCTGGTCATTTCAAATCAAGAGTTAACATCTACACGTATTCAAAACTTCCACACAATGAAAGAGCGTCGTGTAGAAATGACTTTCGGTATTTTATATGAGACACCGCGTAAAGTTGTTGCCGGTTTACCAGAAAAGATAAAAGGATTGTTTGCAGATATAAAGGACATTCGTTTGGACCGTGTACATTTTTCCGGTTTCGGAGCGTCGTCGCTCGATTTTGATCTTGTGTATTATGTGCATTCCGGGGACTACAACGAGTATATGGACAAACAACAAGAGCTAAATCTGGAACTCATGGAGCTTTTTGCGCATGAAAAAATCGAGTTTGCATATCCTACGCGTACGATTTATATCGCACAGCAAGAATCTTAGAGTGTTTGAGAGAGATTTTTCACGAGAATTGCCGATAGAGCTGAAGCTTCCGATGAAAACATGTCAGTTGCAGTTTGCGGATTGTTTAACGAATCATCGATAGAGTAATTTGTTTCCTTCTTATAATCTCTGCGCACATATGTTGCTGTAATAGCATGTAAATCACGAGTATCTGTGGCGCCTTTTGTAGTACTTGTTGTGATTATTCCTGTGAGCATACCTTTTGCGTTGATAATACCGCCTCCGGAAGACCCTTCTTGAGCTGCAGCGCTCCCTCCGAGAGAAATAACATCGACAGTATTTGTATCGAATGTGAAAATGTTTTTGACAGTCCCGTATGTGATAGTGGGGTAGAGCGAATAATCAATTTGGTTTGTAGTTAAAAATTGTGCGGCATACGACCCTATTACGATGTCCTCGTCTTTTTTTGGAGCTTGTTTTGCGAGTGGCATGAAAGAGAAAGCTTTAGGTAGCGGTGTGTCCGTGAGACTTTTTGTAATAAGAAGAAATGCAATGTCGTATTTTCCGGTACCTGTTGGAGCGTATTGTGTGAGAGTGCTTGGATTAGCATCCATCCATGATGGAGATATAAACATTAATTTTGCCGAATAAGTATTTTTTGCAGGACTCCCTGTTCGTATATTGCATACAGTATTGCCCTTGCTAGGGTAGTCATGTAATAGGAAATATTGACCTATATGTGCGTTTGTCAGAATTACTCCATGTGATCCAACTACGATACCGCTCCCCGAGATAGAGCGAATCCTTCCTCCGGAAGGTGTGGTACATATAATATTTACAAGAGCAGAACGTAGCTTTATAGCGCTTGCAGACAGTTGTGCCTGAGTTGGCATTAGTGTCCGCGCTCCGTTTGTTTTTTGTGAATCTTGCGATATGTCCTTTTCAGGAATGGAGGCGTTTTGTTTGAGTGTGGTAGATTTTGCTTCGTGCAATGTTTTAGGTTTCGAAGTAGTTCCGACACCTCCTTGCATTTGTATAAAAGCTTTGCGTGTTTTTTCAGGAGATTTTATGAAAGATGTTTGTCTTGTGGTCGTGGCAATGGTTATCTTTGAAGCAGGTAAGTCTTTTTGAATAGTGAATGGTTTTGCGTTTGATAGCCATAAGCTGGCAATGGACGCCAAAATAACAAACCACAAGATTCCAAATGATTTCATATATTCATGCTACCCGAGACGCCCGGTATTTGCTATGCTGTGAACATCCTCAAAAGTGGAAGTTTACAGTTTTGAGAATATGCAATATTATCTTTTTATATTTGCGGGATTAGTTTAATGGTAGAACATCAGTTTTCCAAACTGA
>UOEV01000065.1_pt1 | contig 11418 bp, 9 predicted proteins | sample 1989421 | NCBI WGS metagenome assembly UOEV01 (sample SAMEA4712198, study PRJEB27164) | hydrothermal vent metagenome | biome: marine basaltic hydrothermal vent biome; feature: marine hydrothermal vent; material: mineral | place: Pacific Ocean | collected 2011-06-14/2011-07-23 | depth 1691 m
ACGCAGTGCTTACTGCCAACAGCGATGTTGCCGATGAATACAGGTCAGGGAAGGAGAACGCACTTCAATATCTAATTGGACAGAGTATGAAGGAGTCGCGTGGCTCAGGAAATCCAGAGCTTTTACGAAAAATCCTTATTGAACGGATTAGCAATGGTTCAAATGTTTAAACTTTTACACAGGAATAGTGTGTTAGAAATTGTATATAACCATTAGTATAGAATGTGTTCACAAAAACTAAAGGATTAACCGTATATGTTTTTTGTGTCGATAGCGTATTGAACGGGTACTAAATATTAAAAGTCTTTTAGCTCGACGCACCACTCCGTGCAATTTTACGGGACGGCTCATGTTTTTGAGTTTTAATTTTTAGGTAATACAATTACTCTTTCATCAAAAACTATTCTTAATTTAAGACAAATCGCAGTGCGCGATTGTAAATATTTTTCCACAGAGCTACTCTTTCAAACGAGACGAGTATGCGTATAATAAAAGTATATAAAATGGATGAGATAACTTTTGACGGTGAAAAATATCTTTCTTCAAAACGCGCTGCGAAGGTTACTGGGTATGCAAAAGATTATGTTGGACAGTTGTGTCGTGAGGGCAGAGTCACAGCGCGACTCGTTGGAAGAAACTGGTATGTATTAGAAGAGTCTATAAAGCGACACCGTTTTGGGGGTGATGAAAAAAAAGAAGATGTAAAGCACCAAAAAATCGAAAAAAAGATAAAAATTGCAAAGCCACCTCTTGTAAAAGAACAGATCCGTTATATACCGGAAGAAGTAACGCTACTACCAATAGTAGAGCGCCGTTCGATAGATAGTGCCTCACCTGCAGTTGAAGATTCCAATGGTGAAAATGGCGGGGTACACGAAATACAGAGCGAGAAGAAATCTGCATCTGAAAATACTCCTATTTTAATAAAAAAAGAAAAAGAATCGACAGAAGTTGCTGATGTGTCAGACCAAAAAACTAAGGAAGATATACATAAAAATACTGCTAATAACATAGCGATATCGCGCATACCACAGGCAGATAGAACATGCGCAATCGAAGAAAATAATAAGAAAAATACAGACGTATTGAACAATAGTGAAATCGATAAAATATCATCTACGCAAAATATGGAAATGGCAAAAAAAGATATTTTATATAATGATGTTGCTATGGGGGTTAGTCATAAAAAGACTTCAAGAGACGTCGATGAATACAATAAAGAATCTTTATTAAATGAACAAATACCAAGAACTTATATCTCTTATGTTGTAAACGGCTTTTTTGTATCAAGTGCAGTAGTTATTTTAATTGTATTATTTGCGAATATTTTTAATCTTTCCAACTTGTTGTCATATTTTATGATTCCGCAATCAATAATCCATTATGTTTCAGGAATTACACTTATAACAAAATAACGCAGTTGGATTTAAATAATTTCAAGGTATTTATTTTTCTTTAGAAGATTACGAATAGTATTTATGCATTTGTTTTAATTTATGCATTTATTTTATTTATCCACACAAATCAAAAGCAGACCACTGTGTTTCTTGCGAAGAAACGATATTATAAATATATATTTCAATTTCTCACATGAACAAAACTCCACTTAAATTATCTGCCCGTGAGGCTTCCAACAAAACAGGATACACTACTAGTTATATTGCGAGCCGTTGTCGTTTGGGGGAAATTAAAAGTGAACGTGGTAAAAATAATAAATTGATAATTTACAGCGATTCTCTAGAAGAGTTTATGCGTACACAGACTCTTCGAAAGGAAGAACATGCAAAAGAAGTTGCAAGGCTTCGTTGCAAAGAATATAAACAAGCACAAAAAAGAGTTCAGAAACAAGTGCAAAAAAAACATACTAATCAAACGCATGTATTTATTCCAAAAATAAAAAGAGATATTTCTGTAAAAATAGAGAAAGTACCGAGAATCTCACTTCAAAGTAGCATTGCAAGTGTTGTTGCATTGACGTTGGCATTTGTATGTATGTTTTCTGCGTATACTGCGCTTGCGCAATTGGTTTCTGGAGAACACACTTTGGCATTGGCTTCTGTAGCTGCAGCTCCTTCGACAGATTTTGAAATGGATGGAAATACAAATAGTGAAATGTTTACAGATACTTCACCTGCTTATTCTGGTGTCGGATATGTATATGTTCATACCGGTGTTGTGTTATACGGTGGAATTAGAAAAGTCTTAGACACGTATAAGTCGTTCGTTTTAAAAAGTAGCGACACAGCTCTTTCTGTAGGAGTAGTAACAAGAGATGTCGGTAAAAAAGTAGCTATTTTTACAGGTATGTTGATGAGGCAATCCGCATACGTTCCGATACGTGCGTATACACGAGGGATATATGCGTTTGTAAATATATCTCCGCACATTACTAAAGCTACCGGACGTGCAATTTTATCGCTCGGTGATTCTATCATGAGCGCTACAAATATGAGTACAGTCGCTACAGTTGTGCTGTATCGACACGCAGGAATGACAGCAGACGGAACTACCAGTGTGATGTCGATACCTTTTAAAGATACCTTTATGAAGTGGGTAGTATCACAAGTGCATTATAATTTAGATACTTCTAAAATTAACACACTGCATAAATAAAATGACAGATTTTTTGCGCGACACAAATTTTATTCCGATATGACTAAACAACCACAAATAAAAATACAAAAAACCAGAATCACGTATATTCTAGTGATAATTTTTATTTTGTTTGGGATTGGGATATTTCAGGCGCAAGCACAGACTTCCGGGGGTATGTTTAATGAGAGTTCCATCGCCCATACTTATTTTGTAAATGGAAAAGATATTTCTTCAGGAGATATTGTATCGTTTAGTAAAAAAACACAGAAATTTAATTTGACTATAAAAACTTCAGACCCAAATATTTTTGGCGTCGTGACAAATGATCCTGTAGTCGTACTACGTTTGTCAAATGGAGGCGTACCGATTTCACGATCCGGGGAAACTTCTGTAAACGTTACTACATTGAACGGCTCTATACATGCAGGTGATTTAATCACATCGTCTCCTATTGCCGGAAAAGGACAGAAGGCAAGTGATAAAGATATTTTTGTTATAGGGACGGCTCTAGAGCCTTTTATCGGGATAGCTTCCACTTCATCAAAGACAGCATCTACAACTTCCAGAATCATTTACTCTGGGTCAATAAACGTTTTGTTGGCAGTAGGTCCAAGAGGTATAACTTCGCCAGCAAGCACAACACAATCTGTATCTACACTTGGAGCAACTAAAAGTAGCCCTATCAACAAAAAAAAAGATATGACTGGTAATAATGAAAAAACATTTCCGGTGCCAGTCTTTATTAAATATATGATAGCCGCAGTAATAGGAGTGGGCTCGGTCATTATCGCTTTTAAAAATTTCGGATCAAATATACACAACAGTGTAATTTCAGTTGGTCGCAATCCGCTCGCTAAGTCGTCTATTCAATCTATGGTGGTACTCGACACAGTGCTTATTGTTTTTGTAAGTGCACTCGGTCTTTTTATCGGATTTATGGTTATTTTCTTGCCAATATAATATTTACGTATGATATCTACTTTTTTTGAGACAATTTTTTCATCTCCGATTAGCGCAGTATTCCTGGGAATATTTATTCTGGTTCTTTTTGCTCTTGTTGTTTTGGTTGTTGTCATAGCGCAGTTTGGAACTCAACTTCAATATTTTGCTACTCCAATACACGATAAAATTGCCGGTGACGCAGAACACAATGCAGAGCAGATACTCGAGCAGGCTAGAGCACAAAGTCGCGTTATTATTGCAACAGCAGAAGAATCAGCAAAAAACATGCTCAACGAGCATAAAAAGGAAACAATCTCCTTTCAAGAAGATCAGAAGAAATATTTGGAAGAGTTAACTGCTCAATCGAAAAAGATACTTACTCAACAAATGGGAGCTATTACGCAGTCTGTAGAAACCGTAGCTACAGATTTTAAAGTTCATATTACAGAAATACAAGCATCACTAGACCGCGAGGAAGAACGCTTTAAGCAAGTTATTGCGAACGAAAGCGAACGATTGAAGGAATCTTTTGTTGGTGTGGGAACAAAAACAGAGACAGAGTACCATGCACTTATTGAAGAAACGAAAAAAGTGTTATCTGAAAATATAGAAAAAGATATCAAAAGAACTCGCGAGGTATTGAGTGCTTATCGTTCGCAACAGATTGAAATTCTTAATAAAAATATCGTATCAATGGTCGAGGAGACTGCTCGTATCACACTTGGTAAAGTGCTCACACTTGGTGAACATCGAGAGCTTATAATGAAGGCTTTACAGGAAGCGAAACAAGAGGATATTTTCTCTACACAAAAACCATGACGGACGAATTACGAATATTGCTTGGGACACAAACATACAGTCGCGCAGATGTCGCATATCATATCGGCGTACTAAAAGAGTTTCTTGAGTATCTATTTTTTACAGAGCATGTTTCCAGTCCTAACCCAGATATAATAGCTTCATTTGCGCAAAAAAAAGAATACGAAGAACAAGACATATTCTTTTTGGAGAGACTTCCGGAAAGTTTTTTCAAAGTTTTTTCACAAGAATCATTTTACAAAAAACTTGAGCAATTTGCAGACGAAGCAAAAAAATTACCAACATTATCGCTTGTTGTTCCTGTTGTATTAAAATCAAAACAAATATCTGAAATCGGTACGTGGGCACGCACAGAGATACGAGAAAATATTTTATTGGATATTGACGTTGACCCGACTATCTCAGTAGGATGTCAAATAGTATGGAATGATATTTTGTATGATTTTGGACTTAACCGGCAAATAAAAAATCATCAGACAGAGATAGAGAATACTGTGCATAATTTTATGCCCGCTTTAGACAATGGCAAATAATATTATGGATACAAAAGAAATAATTAATGCAGAAGAAGGAGAAATCGGGTTCGTTATTCAAGCGAAAGGATATCTACTCACATTGGAAGGTCTTCCTTCTGCACGTATCGATAATATTATCCGTAATGGAAGCGGACAACGTGCGATTGTCACAGCTCTTCGTGAAGACCGTATCGAAGCGCTTTTGTTAGATCGTGGAAATCCAAAAGCAGGTGATAGGTTTGTCTTGAATAAAGAAGGTATTTTGTATGCATTTAGTGAGGATCTTTTTGGACGTGCTGTAAATGTACTTGGAGAGCCTATAGACGGGATGGGTGATCTACCGAAAGGTAATACCCCTCTTAATCTCGAAGGAGGAGCTCCGGCAATGAGTGCCCGTAAAATGATGACAGACCAATTGTTTACAGGAATGCCTGCGATTGATATTTTAGTCCCAATAGCCAAAGGTCAACGCCAGCTTGTTACAGGTCCAATATCAAGCGGTACCACAGCTTTTCTTGAAAGTGTTGTTGCAAATCAAGCAGACACGGATGTCGTCTGTATTTATACTTTTATAGGTAAGCCTGTTTCGTACGTTGAAGATACCATAGGTCGTATTTTTAGTGAGCAAGGTAATAAAAATTCTATAATGGTTGTAGCATTTTCAGATGAACCGGCACCAATGATATACCTTGCTCCTACAGTTGCACTGGAACTGGCAGAATCATTTTCATGGGAAGGGAAAGATGTTTTGCTTATTCTTGACGATTTGGGAAGTCATGCAAAATATTTACGTGAAATTGCTCTTATGTCAGGACAGGTTCCAGGACGTGAATCGTATCCTGGAGATATGTTTTATCAGCAAGCTCACTTGTTGGAACGTGGGGGGAGGTTTAATAAAAGTTTTGGATCAGGAAGTATAACTATTTTGCCAGTACTTGAAACAAACATAGAAGACATCTCCAGTCTTATTTCGACAAATCTTGTTTCTGCAACAGACGGGCATTTGTTCTTCTCACCACTTACTCACGCAGAGGGTCATTTCCCATCAGTCATTCCAGAAGAATCAGTAACACGTGTCGGCCGAAAAACACAAAGCAATCTTGCAAAACAACTTTCTATCCGTGTGCAAACGCTTATAGCCGAATACAAACGCCAGCGTCGATATCTTGAATTCGGTACTCAGCTATCCGAAAACACACGCAGGACAATTGCCAGAGGAGAAACATTATCTGTTTTTCTCGATCAAGAACAGATGAGTTTTATTCCAATGGAAGTACAGATAATTTTACTCGCGTTGGTTTTCACAAAATTATTTGATGGAAAAGAGTCTTCATTTGCACGCAGTAACCGTGATGCAATTGTCGCAAAGATTTTGAAACCTGGTAAAAATGCAGAGATAGCTTCTGTTGTAGAAAGTGCACAGCGCGGTTCTATTTCCGCAGAGCAATTTCTGCGGAAACTCTCTGTAACAGTTCCTTATTTTGAAAAAATATGTCAACAGCCGTAGGTACAAAACAACATAAGCTAGAAGACCTGGAGACAGTAAAGTTTGTTGTTTCTGCTCTTTTCGATATCAGCGTCGAGAGACTTGGACGCTTGCGCGCAGAGTTTCAAAAAAATCAGAAATTTTATGTAGACATCAGCGAATTGTATGCGAATATTAAACAAACCATGAAGGAGCATGGTGATTTGCGTAAAAAAACAACAAACGTAAAAAAGAAAATTTTTATCGCTTTTACATCGAACGCGCGTTTTTACGGATCTATTAACTCGGATGTAATGAGATATTTTTTGGAAGGTATAAAAAACGCAGATGATACAGACGCACTTGTTATAGGAAGTACTGGTAAAGGATTTCTTGAAAATTCATCAAACGCTTTTCCAAGCGTGCCGAGTATTGTTTTTGCTGGAGATCGTCCAACCAAGAAAGAGATAAAGAAATTTCTAGAGCAAGTTGCTGGGTATGAAGAGGTACATATTTTTTATCCGTCATTCGTGAGCGTCTTTTCTCAAAAAATATCCGAAATTGATATTACACACACAGCATCGAAATCAGAATCTAAAAAAACAGAACCTATGGAATATATATTTGAACCGGAGCTTCCAAAGATTCTTACTTTTTTTGAAACTAGAATTCGGTATCTTTTGTTCAGTCGTATCGTGTTGGAGTCAGAGCTTGCTCGCACAGCGGCACGTATATTCTCTATCAATCGTGCGCAAGACCGTGCAAACAAACAGATAAAAACAGTTCGTCGTGCCATACAAAAAGATGTCGATACTTTTAATGATTTACGACTCCTCGAGTCATTTGCCGCTATTTCAAAATGGAAAAAATAAATACACAATTTGTTGGTCGAGTATATGGAGTACGAGGACAAATCGTTCTAGTGCACTGTGAGAGCGAGTACAGACCGGCTCTTTTGGAGGTTCTTTATGCAGAAAAAAATACTAACGTAGTGCTTGAAGTGCACTCCTATTACGAAAGAGATCTTGTCCACTGCTTGCTTTTGTCATCAAAAGAAGACCTTTATCGGAACATGCGCATTGTTAGCAGTGGTACGGAATTATCTGTACCTGTTGGTGAAAATGTTCTAGGTAGAGCATTTAATTTATACGGTACTCCTGTTGACGGAGGCATCTTGATGAGTAAAAAAACACAAAGGAGACCAATACATCCAAAAGCGCGCGCAGTAACTATACAAAGGAATAAACAACGTAGATTGCTCGAAACAGGAATTAAAATATTAGATTTCTTTACACCACTGGTAGAGGGTGGGCGCCTAGCTCTCGTCGGTGGTGCTGGTGTTGGGAAGACCGCTCTCATGACAGAAATAATTAGAAATCTTAACAGTTCGCACCCAGGAATAACTCTTTTTGCCGGAATTGGTGAGCGTATACGTGAAGGGCACGAGCTATGGCAATCTCTTAAAGAAACAGGAGCTCTTTTGAAAACTGCGCTAATTGTTGGACATATAAACGAAAACGCGGCAATTCGTTTTAAGGTTGCTTCAGCCGCTGCGACTCTTGCGGAATATTTTAGAGACGAGGAGCAAACAGACGTATTATTTTTTGTAGATAATATTTTCAGATTTGTTCAAGCAGGGAATGAGCTGGCAACACTTTTGGAAGAAATTCCATCGGAGTTTGGGTATCAGTCGACTCTCCAAACTCAAATAGCTGAATTTGAAAATCGTCTAGGCAGTGGAACAAAAGCATCAATAAGTTCAATTCAGACTGTGTATGTACCGGGAGACCAATTAACAGACCCTTCGGTGGCAGCAGCGCTCCCTTATTTCGAGGCTGTTGTTGTTTTGTCTAGAACAATGAGTCAGGCAGGGCGGTATCCAGCTGTTGATTTCCTTAATTCAAAGTCGACAGTGTTAGACCACTCGCTTATAGGAGAGAAACACTTTAAGGCACTAACATCAGCTATCGAAATGTTAAATCAGTACGAACGCTTGGAACGTATTGTTGCTGTTATCGGTATAGACGAACTGTCAACGCAAGATAAAGTTACTTATAAAAGGGCACAGAGATTGAGAAATTATATGACACAACCGTTTTTTACAATGGAAGATCAGACTGGTCGTCCAGGAGTTTTTGTAACAAGGGATGCTGTAGTAACGGACGTTGGAAGTATTCTTTCTGGAGATTTTGATGCTATTGCTCCGGAGAAGTTTTCATATATCGGAGTCGCAAAAGGGGTTATTGATAATGAAGGTACATGAAAAAACAACAACAAGCAAAACTTACAGAAACTATAAACGTCACTATAAGTAGTCCTGACGAAATTCTTTGGCGAGGGAAGGCAGAAAGTATTTCTTCTGAAAACAGTGTCGGACCTTTCGATATACTGCCGGAGCATTCTAACTTTATTACTCTAGTAAAAGATAAGCCAATCAGGATTCGTACGTCTAGAGGAGAAGAAACATTTACATACAAGAACTCAGTTATTTCCGTACAGAACGAAGAAGTTGCTATATACGCGGATATATAATTCCGTCTCACCGAGACGAGATAACCTTATATTGAACTGTAATATATGAGATAGCAGAGAAATCTTATTGCATATAAACATATACTCGCAGGATAAACGAACAGTTGTTTATTGAGCGATATCTTTATCTTTTAAGATTTTTATGGACACTATTTCGTATATTGTAGATAGGAATATCGAATTATAAATATCTATAACTATGCACTAAAACCGATACTAGAATCGACATATTCGGTATTTGAGACGGCTAAAACGTTGCTGTATAGCGAAAAATACAAAAGATAACAGAACTCTAAACATTTTAAATTAGTAGTGTTTGTATATGTTCATATATATTAATATACAGTTGCAATTTGATCTCTAATCTAGATTCTAACGTTTAAAAAGTGAGACATACAGCTCTCAGTATTTGGAGATTTTTACCTTTAGGTTTGCGTTTGTATCTACAAAAAATGATTTTCTACAGACTTATCCACACTTTCTATGTATTCCGCAGACGAACAAAGAAAGTCTGTTAAACTATAGATAATTCGTTTAGTTATGGCAAACATAAACAAAAGCAAAAAGACATTAAATACAAATGGACTAGCACCGTCGAAAGAAATTGCAAAACAAGTTGGTTATACAAACGACTACATTGCACGGCTGTGTCGTTTTGGAAATATTCAAGGAAAGAAAATTGGAAATGTTTGGTATGTAGATATTTCATCATTAGAATCTTTTATTGCGCAAAAGCAAAAAAAACAAGTGAAGCAAAACAAAGAGCTATCTTCATATCGAAAGAAAGAATATAGAAAAAATGTAAATGGAGATATTCATAGCAAGCACACGAGTATAAAAAAAATAGTACCGATTTTTCAGAAAACAAAAAACTTTCGAAATACTATAATAATAGTCTTTGCAGTGGGAACAATTTTATTTTTTGGATCTGTATTTGCCAGACAATATACACCGACATCAACTTTGAAGTTGACAACAATTGCATCTAATAATAATTCAATACAAATAAATAAGTCTGGAACTAAACTTAAAAAAAGTATAGAAAGTGGAAATCAGATTAATAATATTATAGGGAGGTCTTCATCGAAACAAAATATGGCAGGTGCTTTTTCAAGTGTATCGGAAAAGCTTTCTTCCGCATTTTCTTCCGCAACAAATCGTATAATATTTGCTGTAAAGACATTAATAGGTATTTTTATTCCGTCACATCAAGGTATCGGTGAAAATAAAGTAGCTTCATCGACAAAAACGAAAATTATAAAGAATAAGCCGAAATCAACAGAAGCAACGAGTACAGAGAATTTTGTTATAAAGAAAATAAAAACAAATTCTAATATAAAAAAGCAACGTGCTGTTTTGGGTATCAATACAGGTATTATTGTACGAAACAGTCTTAATGTAAGAGGCGGTTCAAATCTTGCAGGGCGAACAAATGTAAATGGTCTGTTGAATGTCGGGGGTACGTCTTTCTTTAATGGAATAGTACAGGCGTCAGGTGGTATCAATACAAATAATAAAGATGTAAACGCAGGCTCAGGACGTGTATTTGCATCAAATATCATCAACACTATTTCTGCGGGAAGCAATATTACCATTTCTGGTACTCCACAAAATCCAATTATTTCAGCAAAGAGCAGCAAAAACGTTGTCATAGCAACCGGTTCAAATGGTACTGTCACTTCTGTGAATGCTTCAGGGGGGTCAACAGGGCTTTCTTTTAGCGGTGGACCTGTTGTAGATTCAGGAACACTCACTCTCTCTGGTATATTAGGAATTAGCAATGGAGGTACTGGTACTGCAACAGCAGGTGTTACAAATGGTATTGAATATTACGATGGTTCAGCGCTTACGAATAGTAAGAATCTGATATTTACAGGTACACGTCTTGGTATTGGAACCACCTCTCCTGTGGCGCAACTATCAGTTTCGGGAGCAAGTATTTTAGATGGGAGTCTTGCTGTTTCCGGTAGCACTTCTCTCGCACATGCAACAACAACAAGTCTTAGTATTATAAATGCGACTTCAACACTTCTGAAAACCGATTTACTAGGACGAGTGATACCTGCTGTTGCAAATGTTGACTATGCAACTCCTGGAGCAATCACAGGATATACGAATTGGCATATAGTAAATGGAGTATTAACTCCAACTACAACTATTGGAGTACAAATTAATGCATCGAGTACTATTGGTGATGGTGCTCAAAATGGCGGGTTAACTATTTACGGCGGTGCGACAACTACCGGAAGCGCACATATATCAGGTGCATTAACCTTAGGCAACGCGCTCTCAGTTTCAAATGGAGGAACAGGATCAACCTCTTTCGGTCAGGGTTGGATATATTCCACAGGAGGAGCAAACGTTCTTTCAGCTTCTACATCACCAACTGTTAACTACATCACAGCCACAAGCACAACTGCGACAAGTACAATTGCAGGTGGTCTCGCTATCACAGGAGGAGGTCTGGATATCAACGCACTTAATTGTTCCAGCCTTATCAACGGAGGCAAACTCACAGTCGATGCAAGTGGTCATGTTATTTGCGGTGAT
>UOEV01000079.1_pt1 | contig 10852 bp, 9 predicted proteins | sample 1989421 | NCBI WGS metagenome assembly UOEV01 (sample SAMEA4712198, study PRJEB27164) | hydrothermal vent metagenome | biome: marine basaltic hydrothermal vent biome; feature: marine hydrothermal vent; material: mineral | place: Pacific Ocean | collected 2011-06-14/2011-07-23 | depth 1691 m
AGCAGGTCCCAAGCGTTTGGCTGTTCGCCAATTAAAAAGGTACGCGAGCTGGGTTCAAACCGTCGAGTACCTGAATTGTGTAAACGATTCGGATACTCGACCTGTTTGAACCCACGAGGAAAACTGCGTGTGTGGAGACGCACGATATAAATATATAACGACAACTCACGGCGGCACATTGTAGGAATACAGTGTGCGCAATTCAACTTATATCGGTGAAACCCGGAAGTAATGCTCCGGGCAATACCGAGGGAAGCGCTTATGCGCGCCCCTAGAGACTGAATGTTGAACATCCCATCCGCCAATAGGCGAAGGATGATGTTACAGTCCGACCCTCCGAGTAATCGGAGTAAACGAAGTGCGTGAGACAGGTTGGTCTCCTATCTACTACAGGCGTTGATTCTTGAGGGGGCTCGTCCCTAGTACGAGAGGACCGGGATGAACTGACCTCTGGTCTACCTGCTGTCGTGCCAACGGCATCGCAGGGTAGCTATGTCGGGTTTTGATAACCGCTGAAAGCATCTAAGCGGGAAGCTTGCCCCAAGATTAGGAATCGTTATGAGACTCCTGGAAGACTACCAGGTTGATAGGCTTTAGGTATACGCACAGTAATGTGTTTAGCCGAGAAGTACTAATATGTCCAGTCTCTTGCGTGGAGATTTGTTCGCGACAATAGCGATACAATCTCGTTGTGCATATTTTTTACGTATTCAAAATTCTCTGTGGTAGCGAAACGCGCACACAGTGTTGGTGATTTGTCGGAAGGGGTATACCCGTTCTCATTCCGAACACGGAAGTCAAGCCTTCTTGAACCGATGGTACTCCGCAAGGGGGAGAGTAGGTAGTCGCCAACACTGTGTGCGTGTTTTGCGTTTTATAACCTACGCGGTAAGCGTAAAAAGTGGAGAGTAGGTAAGAAAAAACAGCACTATCCCAGGTGCTGTTTTTTCTTTCTCCCTGCACTCGCTTCAAACATACAAGTTCAGCCCGACTTGTATGTTCTTGCTCGCTTGGTAGTAGTCGCCAACACTGTGTGCGTGTTTTGCGTTTTATAACCTACGCGGTAAGCGTAAAAAGTGGAGAGTAGGTAAGAAAAAACAGCACTATCCCAGGTGCTGTTTTTTCTTTCTCCCTGCACTCGCTTCAAACATACAAGTTCAGCCCGACACGTTTTGCATTTTTAATTTAAAAGCAAACCTGCGCGTGCAAATAAAATGACCGCTCCGGGGCGCTTGCCCATGTCTTAGTCATCTTATTTGCACGCGCAGGTTTGCTTTCCTCTGCGTATCGATACGAACAAGCATATACATGCAAAAAAATATCACTCCTGATTGCTTGCCCGTGTCTTAGTCATATTTTTACATGTATGTGCTTACTTTTCCGGCATGAGTTTTTTTGTGTATGTTTTTCATGTACATAGTGTACGTCACACACGTAGTTTGTTGATGATGTCATGTTATTGTCGCGCGTATGTGGTTTAATATAAACATGTCATGGGCAACCAGCAGGCGCACGTTTATATTAAGTATAATCGCATCATTTTTTATTGCGATTATTGCGCTGGTTCTTATTTCTGTTTTATATAAATCACCATCTTGTTCCGACAATGTTCAAAATCAAAATGAAGTCGGAGTGGATTGTGGAGGAGTGTGTCCATATCTTTGCAGTACTCAAACAAAAGCACCGACAGTGCGTTTTGTCTCTATGCTTCAGAATGTTGGAAATCGTATCGATGCCATAGCGTATGTCGATAATTCGAATACAAATGCGGCGGTCATAAATGCACCATATAAAATAGAATTGTATGGAGCGGATGCAAAACAAGTCGCGCAATATAAAGGAGTTGTTGATTTACCTCCACATGGCGAAGTTCCGATTTTTGTACCAAATATATATGATGGACCAAAACGCATCGTAAACTCTTTTCTTTCTTTTTCCACAACATCGATGCGTTGGTTTACAGCAAATAAATCTCCGCAAGTATTGCCCTATAAAAATATAAAAATAATAGGAACAACAACTCCAAGGATTACCGCAACACTGGCTAATCCAACAGGTTCAGATGTAACAAATGTAAAAGTTATTATAGCTGTATTTGGAGCGTCCGGAAATGTAATAGGAGCATCTCAAACGTTGGTACATCGTATCCCCGCGGAAGAAAATGTACAGATTGTCTTTACATGGAACAAGCCGTTTCCGTCATTACCGGTAAAAGAAGAAATCTGGCCTATTATGCCTGTTACACCTTCATGAAAGGTCGCAACACGTCAATTTTTTCTGTATACTCGATTTTTCGCGCTATTGATTGGTCGCTAGTTGCTCCAGCGTTAGTTTTGTCAATACTCGGAATATTGACGATGCATACTTTCGGAGTTGGTGCATCTCTTGCACCGCGACAAATCATATGGATCGGAGTTTCGTTTGTTGTATATGTGGTTTTGGCAATTTCAGATCTACGTTTTATAAAACGTACTCCTATTATTATGACCGGGTATATTTCAGTACTCGTAGTTTTGTTTTTACTTTTAGTAGCCGTGCACCCTGTTATGGGTGCGAGAAGTTGGTTTATTTTAGGAGGTCTTTCGTTTCAGCCTGCGGACATTGCAAAATTGGTGCTAATAATACTTTTAGCGAAATATCTATCGAGGAGATACGTAGAGATTGCGGATTGGAGGCATATTATAGTCTCGGGAGCATACACAGGGTTACTCGTTTTATTGGTATTGATTGAGCCGGATTTAGGAACTGCTACGATTTTAGGATCTATCTGGCTTGGTTTAATGCTTGTGTCGGGTATTTCAAAAAAACAACTTGCCGTCATAGGATTGCTTTTATTAGTAGGTGCAACCGGATTATGGTTTGGCGGTTTAAAACCATATCAGCGAGACCGTATTGTGTCGTTTGTAAATCCGGCGGCAAACAGACAAGGAGCGGGATATAACGCGTATCAAGCAATGATTGCAGTTGGTTCCGGAGAAGTATTTGGGAAAGGTATCGGATATGGGACGCAAAGTAAATTGCGTTTTTTACCGCAGTATCAAACAGACTTCATCTTTGCGGCATACGCGGAAGAGTGGGGATTTTTCGGTGTCGCTCTCGCACTTGCATTGTACGCAACATTGCTCGCACGACTTTTTGCAATTGCACGTAAGGCGAGTACAAATTTCGATGCGTTTTTTACGCTCGGTGTCGCGATTCTTTTTCTCGCGCACATTGTAATACATATTGGTATAAACGTAGGTCTTTTACCCGTTACAGGTACAACAACACCGTTTATGAGTTATGGAGGTTCTCACATTGTAATGGAGTTTGCAGCGCTCGGAATTGTAACAGCATTGGCACGGTACGGACGGTCGGTACCACGTCAGCAAGCGGTGCTGGAATATGAAGGGTGAACGATTTTGATTATGCGCGCGAGCGCGGAGCCGTCGGCTCCGCGCTCGCGCGCATAATCAAAACACTCTTTTCACGATGTTTTCAAACATACAGCGCGTATGTTTTTTCACGCATATTCTCAAGAGAAAATTCGTGTATGTCCGCGGAGTTAATTATTTCATCAATACCGCCTACGTGGTTTGCAACAATAGGTAGTTTTGCAAGACGTGCCTCAATGAGAACGTAAGGTAGTCCTTCTTTAAGAGACGGAAGCGCAAACACATCGAAACCGCGCAATACTTTTTGAAAAGGTATAAATCCAAAAAGTTTTACACGATTTTCGAGTTGATATTTTTGGATAGCTCTCTCCAGATTTTTTCTCTCTTCTCCTTCTCCAACGATTGCGACGTACATGTTTTTATCAAATCGTGCTTTTTCTATAAGCTCTATTTGATTTTTATTATGAGTTAGTTCGCCGATTGTTCCTGTAATACGTGCATGTGGCGGAAAGGCATTGCGTATTTGTTCACCGTGTTCGAGTTTTGTTGAGAGATTAATTCCGTTGTAAATAAGCCGTATTTTTCGCTTACACAAAGGCAAATGCTTCCCGATATGTTCGTCTCGCGCAGAAACTGTGATAATAATATCTGAAAATAAAGCAGTTACAAATGAACCTATAAAAGCAAAAGCTCTCCATGCGATTGAGCGCTTTTCTGAAAACGGCCACCCGTGCGCGGTGAATATGATTTTATGAATTTTTGTTAATCGTGACGCAATAGCTCCTAGGGCACCAGCTTTTGAAGAGTTTAGGTGCACAATGTCAGGTCGTTCCTTTTTGAAAAAACGTAACAATTCGATGAAGCTTTGAATATCGCGCGTTATCGACAAGTTTCGTTCAAGTGACTTTATTGTTACTGTTCGTATCCCAGCATCAGATAGTCGTTTTTTTAGTATCCCATTTGTTCCGAATGCAACAACAACATCAAAATAGTCTCTCGAAAGACCTGTCGCGAGGTCGAATACATACCGTTGCGCTCCACCCCAGTTCGATTTCGTAATCACAAACACTATCTTTTTTTTGCGTTCAATGCTCATAATAGTAACTGTACAGCAGGAATGGAAAGTATAAAATAGGTATACGTAATTATTTATGGCATTTTCTAGACGCGAAACAGGTATATTGCTTGCAGGAGACTTCTTATTTCTTGTCGGTGCTTTGTGGTTTTCGCTTGTAATACGAAACATTGCATTGCCACAACCGGATTATTTTTTAAATAATGCCGTTCCGTTTATTCCGATTTTTTTCTTTTCACTCGCTGTTTTTTATATAGCAGGTCTCTATGAGAAACCAACACGTCCAAACCGGCATGTTATGGGCGAACGCATTATAGGTGCGCAAATTGCAAACACTATCTTAGCAGCTGTTTTCTTTTTCGTACTACCTCTTTCAATAGCTCCGAAGACAATTCTTGCATTGTACCTTGTTGTATCTGTAGTGATTATTACTGCGTGGCGTTTTTATGCATTATCACATTTTGCTCCTCGTGGAAAAATTGCAACAGTGCTTGTCGGTACAGGTACCGCTGTAGAAGAAGTTGCGGAAGAACTTTCAGAAAATGACAGGTACACGGTACGTATGGTGTCAAAGATTGATACGGCAACTCATTCTTCGAAAGAAATCACCGAGGAGGTTTCAAAATATATTCGATTAGGAGCAGGTATCATAATAATCGATACGCTCGACCGCGCTGTTACAGATGTACTGCCAGCTCTTTATGAAGAAATGCTTACGGGAACAATGTTTATTACATTCGAGGAGTTTTATGAAGAATTATTTGATCGTGTGCCTCTTGCGCATGTTGATTATTCATGGTTGCTGGACTGTCTACCGCGCCAGCATCTTTTGGCGGACGCCACAAAAAGATTTATCGATATTATCGGAGCTCTCATAGGAGGTGTTTTGGCACTCGCGTTTATAGCTCCGTCAGCAGTGATACTGACAATAACTGGTGGGCGACCTTTTATTTTTCATGAACGTATCGGGCGAAACGGAAAGACGTTTCGCATCATAAAAATGCGCACGATGCTTTTAGATGACCATGGCGATCCGAAACTTCAGGCAAAAAATCGCATAACTCGTATTGGTGGTTTTTTACGCAAGACTCGCATAGACGAACTGCCACAACTTTGGAATGTTTTTGTCGGGGAACTTTCCTTCATAGGACCGAGACCAGAGTTGCCACGCATCGCAACAACATACGAAAAAGAAATACCATACTATCATGCACGGCATCTTATTAAGCCGGGTCTTTCCGGATGGGCACAAATTCGTGACTATGACGCACCGCGAGGTGGAGCAGACGTCGAAAAAACACGGAGCAAGCTTTCGTACGATTTGTATTATTTAAAACATCGTTCTTTTGGGCTTGACCTCGCAATTGCATTAAAGACATTACGCGCGCTAGCTTCATTTTCAGGATCATGAATGCCATTATCGTAGACGGTAAAACTCTTGCGAATCGTATTCTCGCAGATGTGCGAGACAACGTCTCGAAGCTCCGGCGTGCTCCAAAATTAAGAATGATTGTAGCTGGAGAAAATCCCGCAATTGAGTCTTTTGTACGCATTAAAACGCTTCGTGCGGAGTCGGTCGGGATACAAGTTTCGCTTGATAGATTTTCTGATGACGTGTCTACAAAGACACTTATTGAATCTTGCGAGCACGGTGATGAGGATGCGCTTATTGTGCAATTGCCTCTGCCTGCACATGTGGATACTGATACGGTGTTATCTGCTATTCCTCTTGAAAAAGATGTTGATGTGTTATCTCCGATTGCATATGCGCGTTTTGAATCCGGAGAGCCGGAAGCTCTTGTACCGCCTGTTGCTCTTGCGGTGGAAGCAATTCTTTCCGAATACAAAATATCCATTACAGGGAAGCGGGTTGTCGTTGTTGGAGAGGGAAGGCTTGTCGGTAAACCTGTCGCAGAGTGGTTTTCTCACAGAAGTGCATTTGTGGAAGTTGTAACTCTTGAGAGTGGTTCTCTTGAAAAGTCTTTGGCAGATGCTCAAATCGTTGTTTCAGGAGCAGGTGTTCCAAATCTGATTACACGCGAGATTATTCAAGGCGGTGCAGTACTTATCGATGCGGGCACTTCTGAGTCCGGAGGTGTACTTGTGGGTGATATTGACCCGGCGTGTTCTGAAAAAGCAACATTGCTAACACCTGTGCCCGGAGGTGTTGGACCTGTGACAGTCGCGTGTCTTATTAAGAACACATTATTTCTTACTCGGCAATGATTTGCATAGTTTGAATATATGCATATACTGGCAATATGAATCGTTATCGAATAGTAGCGGCAGTGGTGCTGTCTGTAAGTATTGCGCTCGGTTGGTTTGTGTGGAGCACGAGGACACCTGATTCACCATATGCTTTCAAACTGGGTCTTGATTTGGCGGGAGGAACAGAGCTTGTTTACAAAGCGGACATGAGTCATACCGCTCCAAATGAGCGCGTCGATTCACTTTCCGCTTTACGCGGAGTTATTGAACGCAGAGTAAATCTCTTTGGTGTTGCGGAGCCACTGGTTCAGACCGAACATTCAAGTGCGGTTGCAAAAGAACAAGAATATCGACTTATTGTGGATCTCCCGGGAGTTACCAACATTAAAGCCGCTGTAGACGCACTCGGTAAAACTCCAGTGCTTGATTTCCGTTTGGCAACAACGACACTAGTAACGAGTGCTGGTAGCACAACCAGACAAGTAGGTTTTATTTCCACAGGGCTTACAGGGCGTTATTTGCAAAAAGCATCATTACAGTTCGGTTCGTCACAAAGTAACGCTCTCGGGCAGCCGGTTGTTTTGTTGAAATTTAATAAAGCTGGAGCAAAACTTTTTGAGAAGATTACTAAAAATAATATCGGTCATACGCTTGCGATTTTTCTAGACGGTCAGCCAATATCGACTCCGACAATAAAAGAGGCGATTCCGGGCGGTACCGCCAGTATTTCCGGTAACTTTACAGTTAAGAAAGCACGTGATCTTGTACAAAATCTAAACTTTGGAGCGCTACCTGTTCCTATCAAGCTTCAAAGTAGTAGTTCTGTTGGTCCGACACTTGGCGCCGCAGCTATACATGACGGACTTAAAGCGGGAATTATCGGGTTCGCAATTGTAGTATTGTTTATGATTCTTTGGTACCGTTTGCCGGGATTGATAGCAAGTATTGCTCTTTCCGGATACTTGGCACTCGTGCTTTCTGTTATGAAGATTATACCGATTACCCTCACGGTTTCCGGTATTGCAGGACTTATTCTTTCTGTTGGTATGGCTGTTGATGCAAACGTGCTGATTTTTGAAAGAATTAAAGAAGAGCTACGCAATGGAGAAGGGGCAAGAGAAGCAACTCATATTGGTTTTGCGCGTGCGTGGCCTGCTATTCGAGACGGGCATGTGACAATGCTCATTTCATCCATTGTGCTCTTTTGGATTGGTACATCTATCGTGCAAGGATTCGCACTTACGTTTGCTCTCGGTGTTTTGGCGTCGCTCATTTCAGCGGTATCTGCATCGCGTGTGCTTTTGCTCGCGGTGTTGCCGGAAGGCAACAGTGGCGTGTGGAGTTTTCTAACAAACTGTGGACTTCATGGGCGTGTTTCTATTTCTGATTCTGAAAACAAATAAATATGTATATAATCAATCACCGCAAGATATTTTTCATCATTACAGGCATTATTCTTGCCATAGCTATTGGAGCTATAACACACTACGGTTTACCGCTCGGGATTGACTTTACCGGTGGTTCGCTCGTAGAAGTTTCGTATTCCGGAGCGCGGCCAAGTCTCGCAACACTCAAAAAGAATATATCAGCACTCCCACTAGGAGAGACTATTTTAAGTGATTCAGGAAGTCATGATGTGATAGTACGTTCTCGCACTCTTACACCGACCGAACATAATGCCGTGCTTGAAGCACTTTCAACTTCAGGATCAAAAGTAACAGAATTGCAGTTTACATCAGTCGGTCCGTCACTTGGGTCTGAGTTGGCGCGCAAGGCGCTTGTTGCACTAGCTATTGTTATTCTCACAATCGTTATTTATATTGCATGGGCGTTTCGTCGTGTATCACGACCGGTATCTTCATGGGTCTATGGATCCATCGTTGTAGCTGTTCTTTTCCATGACATCATAGTGCCGGCAGGTTTTTATGCTATCTGGGCCCATTTTACAGGAGCTCCAGTAGATTCGTTGTTCGCGGTAGCGCTTCTTACTATTCTCGGGTATTCAGTAAACGATACAATCGTCATTTTCGATAGAGTTCGCGAGCACCTTACAATTGACAGAAAATCTGTTACACACGAAGAGTTCAGCAAGCTTGTTGGAGAATCTATAACTCAGACAATGGGGCGCTCTATTAATACATCACTCACAGTTATCTTTGTGTTGATTGCACTGGCAGTATTTGGAAGTGCTGTTACTCTCAATTTCGCAATTATACTTATTGCAGGAGTTATAGCCGGTACGTATTCTTCCATATTGCTTGCAGCTCCACTACTTGTTCCTGTTGCGCGGTATTTTACAGAGAAGCGAAAATAAAAAGAAGAGAATATGATTATAGGTATTACAGGTACCAATGGAGCAGGAAAGGGAACTGTAGTCGATTATCTTCTCCAAAAAGGTTTTACACATTACTCCGCTAGAGCATTTCTTATTGAAGAAATAAATAAGCGAGGCATGCCGGTAGACAGGTCTTCTATGCGTGAAGTGGCAAATGATTTACGCAAAACACATACACCGAGCTACGTTATTGAACAGCTTTTTATTCAGGCGCAAGCAGATAAAGCTGATGCTGTAATTGAATCGGTACGTACAATAGGTGAAGCGGAGTTTTTAAAAGAAAACGGAGCTATTCTCCTTGCGATAGATGCAGACCGTTCTATACGATACAAACGAACTATTGCTCGTGGTTCGGAGACCGACCGTGTCGATTTTGATACATGGGTTATGCAAGAAGAACGCGAGTGGAATAACACAGATGTACACGATATGAATGTTCCTGCTGTAATGAAAATGGCAAACACTACCATTATAAATAATGGAACACTAGATGAACTAAGTACACAGATGGACTTATTAATGAAAGATATTTCTAAATAAATGTGGAGATGACCTAACCCAAGAAATTTTTATGAAATGACTGTTCCTGTAAATGGTTTGTCGGAGAGATAATTTTCAAACTCTTCGAGATGTTTGCCATTCATAATCGCGACTTCCATTTCTAGCTCGTCTGCTTCTTTTGCAGCTATCGGGTCAAATGGAGCAGACATTCCGGGGTCCCACTTGCGTGGAATTAGTGCGCGGAACTCACTCCAATTTATGTGGTCAATTGGTTTTGCGTCTGCGTTTGTACGAGGATCTGCTGTGTACACATGATCAATGTTCGATAAGTTTACGAGTCGTTTAGCACCGAGTGTTTTTGCTGCAGTTACTGCACAGAAATCTGTGGATTGTCCCGGACGCCAACCTGCTCCAAGAAGTACAGGTTCTTTTGCTGTAACTTCTTCGCTGGGGTCTTTGATGATGCGAGGGTGTGCGTGCTCTTTAAATATTGTACGTAAAAGGTGTGCGTTTAGACGAGTTGCATGAATACCAAGCCAGTCAAGATCATCTCTCGGTAAATCACCGCGAGCTTCGCGCGCAGCGTCTTGATAATGTCTTGCTGTTTTTCCACCTCCTGCAATTATAAAAAATGATGACCCCTGTTTTACAGCATGCAATATAAGTGCGCGAAATCTGGAGATAAAATCGCTATCAATAGCTTCCGGAACAATGAGTGAACCACCAACGGACACAATGATGCGCTCTGGTGATTGTTTCATAATATATAGCAAGGGTGACGGCTTTACATACTATACTCGACACACGCATTTGCCACAATGTTGACAGCTAAAATGTGCGTGCCGTTAATTTTTGTATTCTTTTATTATAATAAAAGAATACAAAATCATAAATAGGCAGTGGTGCACAAGGAGTATATTTTTCAATTGAAAATGTACTATTGAAACAATTTGTTCAGCTCTATATATTGTTTTGGCATTTTTACTATGTAAATAGTCGTGGCAAAATTGTTGTTAGCTGACGATGTTCTGAACGTATACGACGATGAAGTAAACATATCTATTTTTTTACATAACAATGTGTGACTTTTTAGATTATCGTGTTGTGTGTTTTTATTGTACTTTCAGTACGATTTATACTCCTTGCTATCATAAAAAACATGATAGCAAGTGTTGACGTATATAAGAGGTGGGGGTAGTATAGGCAGTACCGCTTTTGGGCGGTTTTGCTACTTGAAATCTGGGCTTGATTGAGTTCGAGGAAAGTACATCAAGACCCTATATAGCAATAGAATGTGTTCTATTGCGTTCCGCCTATTCTTAATGAGAGTTTGATCCTAGCTCAGGGTGAACGCTGGCG